>Ga0163154_10000589_pt1 | contig 56338 bp, 51 predicted proteins | sample OliLakLV19MP9P1_FD_148649 | JGI IMG/M metagenome (GOLD analysis project Ga0163154, IMG submission 148649) | Freshwater microbial mat bacterial communities from Lake Vanda, McMurdo Dry Valleys, Antarctica - Oligotrophic Lake LV.19.MP9.P1 | ecosystem: Environmental > Aquatic > Freshwater > Lake >...
GCTTCGCCTCCATTGACGAAGCACGCGTCTGGGCGCGTACCTTCTTCGCCTGGTACAACGACCAACACTACCATTCAGGCTTGAGCCTGATGACCCCGGCGAGCGTTCATTATGGCGCGGCTGATGCAGTCCAGAAACAGCGGCAAAGCGTGATGACGGCAGCATTTGAGGCGGCACCTGAACGCTTTCGTGCGGGGCTCCCGACGGTGAAAGGCGCTCCGGCGGCGGTCTACATCAACCCGCCAAAACAAGCGGACAATCTTGCTTAATCTTTTTCACGAAGTTGTTTCAAAGTCCTTGACACATACCGGCACCTCCACTTGACTGGAGAATTTTCAATGAATGAGACACTGACTCTAAAAACCGCCGGTTATCGTATCGATTTTGATTTTCAGCCACATCCTAAAATAGAGGAGGGATTGCGAGGAAGGATTCGACTTATTGCAACACTCGACTTTGAACCCCACGAATTGGAAACGAAGGAATTCCTTTTGCTGATCAACGATTTACTTGGGCTAGCAACATATTTGGAGGATCACATAAGCAATTTAATGATTCGTCAAAGTAACCAGGACTATGCTGAAGCATACCTATTCCTCGATGATTCCTTAGCTTACCAGATACGTGCACTAAATGGATGGGTTGGGTCAAATATGCGAGGCAGTTTTTCAATTGAAGTGCTGGTAAAAGTTGGTTTCGATCGGTACATGAATAAGGCAGTTTATGCTGGGATCAAAACAACGGTAGATGTGGTTGAAGTCACTCGATTCATTAGACACATCCGTGAAAGTTTTTCAAAACAGGATTAAGAATGACACAAACTATTGACAATGGACTACGTGCAGGTGGATCCGATCCACTTGTCGATGCACAGAATGCGCTGCAAAGCGCTATTGCGGCGGCTTCAGCATTCAACAGCTTCAGTGTGCTGATCGAAATGTTTGCAGAGAAGTTGACGTTTCAGCAGGAGTCTACGCTCAAGCAAACTGCGCTTGAGACAACAAACGCTTTGGAAAAGATAGTCGCTGCTCGAAACGATGCCTTACGAGAAATTCAATCGGCGCAGCGGAACGCAGCACTGTATCGTCCAGCACAGCACAACCAAGAAACAGTAGTTAACCTTCAAAATAGGAGAGGGACACAGAGACCCCCTTACCCCAGAGAGGTCATGCCGGCATCCGGTGAGCCAAATGGCGATTAACCAACCCGGCGACCGCACAGACCCGGGCGGTGTGGTTCTGGCGGTATTGACGGTCGGTTTGGCTTAAACTCTGGTAACGGCGCAAACGTCCAATGGTGTTTTCAACAAGGATGCGACGGCGGGAAAAGGCGGTGTTGTAGACGATATCCTCTGGGGGTCGCGGTTTGCCTCGCGGTTTACGGCGTGGACAGTCACCCAAGCCCTGCGGGTGGAGCTGGTCAATCCCGACGTAAGCCAGATCACCGATGCCACCCACGCCTTTGGGGAGACGTTCCATGAGTCCCGACTGCGCCAACAGCTTGATGTCGGCTGTCGGACCGGGCACACTCGCCGATACATCGACCAGCATCCCCGTCTCTTCATTAACCGCCACTTGGCTCTTGAGCGTGTGGGTCTTTTTTTTACCACTGTAGAACCCGTCGCGCTCGTTCGGGTCTTTGGGACGCTGGATTTTCTGCTCAAAGCTGTCAATCACAACCACTAATTCTGGCGTGTCATGCAGCAAATCATCCAGGTGTCGGCGGCGTTTCTTACCCGGATCAGGCATCCGCATCGTATCTCGTCCGGCTTGTTCCACTAGGGGCAGCACCCGCTTAATGATCCGTCCCACGGTAATCGCACTGACCCCGAACAGATAGCCCAAGACATCGTGGGTTGGATACACGCGCAGCCAGATCACTGTCAACAACAACTGGTTGCGTGGGTCGAGTTCAGACCCACGTCCACCGCCGATCTCACGCTGGCGGTTCGGACGACTCAACCGCTGGATTTCGGCGTGGCTGAAGGCTGGCAAAACGTCACTGACCAATGCGTCAAATTCAGCAACGCGCAGTCCAGTCATTTTCACAAAGACGTTTGGATAGGAATTGAGGTAACTATAGCGCATTATCATATCTGCTATTTTAACTCATTCACCCCTATTGTGAAGGTTAACTACTCGCTTGCACATGCACCGAGTTCAGCCCGTAGTAGCGCGCTGCACAGATATTGACCCAGAAACCCTTCTCATCCGTCAGGCTTTCCAGCCCACCCGCCGTGCTGAGGTCAAAGTCCAGCGGCGTCACCTGAGCATCTCCATCCAGCGCGCGCAGTTGGGCATCCTGAGCATCCCACGCCACCGCATAACTCGTGTATTGCGGCGTCCAGCGCGCCTGCGCCACCACGATCCACAGCGCACTCAGACACGCCACGACACCGAGCACCACCACACCTTGCGGCATCCAGCCGCGCAGCCGCCCGCCCACCGCCCAGCCGAGCAGTCCGAGCGCTAGCGCAATCAGCCATTGGATGAGGATGAACGTGCGCGCAGGTGGCGGCTCACCCGTCGCATACAAGCCGGGAAACATGAACGTCATTACCAGCGCCAGCAGCGCCAGCATGATGACGGCGACCCCACGCAGTAGTCTACGCCGACGCCGCTCTACGACCTCGGTGGTGCGCGTCCCACCAATCAGCGCGCCCGCTGCCAGTGCCAGAAAGCTGGCGTAGGGTGCGAACACCGCCACCCCGCCCACCAGGTATAGACTGGCGTAGCTGACCGATTTCAGCACGGTGTCGAGCAGCGACGGCGCGGCGGAAAACGTAGCCTGGCGTACACTGTTGCCCGGCGCAAGCACGATGATCGCCAGCGCCGCCAACGCGAACGCTGTACACACGGCGAAAAACAGTATCCGGCGGTGGTCACGCAGGTTGTCGATGAGCGCGGCAAGCAGCAGCAAGCCGCTGAGCGCGACGATTAATGTGGCGGCAGGTTCGCTGTAGAGCGCGGCGCTGCCCAGCAGCGCGCCCGCCGTCAGCGCCGCGCCGATGCCATGCTGTCCGCGCCAAGCCCGCGCCGCCAGCGCGCCGCTGAGCGCGATGAACGGGATGGTAATGGGATAGGTAGTGATGCCCGTCAGCCAGAAAAACGACTGGACAAATTGGGGCGTCGCCGCCATCGCCGCAGCCAGCAGCGCCAGCCCGGCGGCACTGGCGCGCAGCCACGACGGACGCTCGCGCTCGAATGTCGTCAGCCCTTCCCGCGCCAGCAGGATGAACGACGCCGCCGTCACTACGATCAAAGCGGCGGGCGCCAGCCGCACCACCCACGAGCCGCCGCCGCCCGCGCCTTCTGCCGCGCCGAACGCCAGCAGCAGCGTGACGAACTGCGCCAGCCGTCCGCTGGCGTTGTCGTACCAAGCCAGCGCTTGACCGACCAGATCAGCGCCGCGTGCATCGGTGGCGATGCAGTAATCATCAGCGAGATAGCGCGTGAAGCTGCCATTGAGCACGTACACGCTCAGCGCCAACGCGCACACCAGCGTCACTGACCACAAAGCCAGTCGCGCATGGTTCATTGGGTTATTCCTTCGACGGCTGGCTCGGCGGCTGGCTTAAGAATAGAGCGGCTGAGGATGAAGGTGAGCGGCACGGTCAGCGCGATCACGATGAGCGGCGCGAGACTCTCCGACACGCGCAACTGTTCGACCAGAAAGACCACCGCCACGCTGCTGATCGCCAGTTGCACCAGGTACACCAGCGGGAATTGCAGCAGCTTGCGCCACGCCAGCGGCTGCCGGAACACACAGCGCGCGTTGAGCACATAGCTCAGCACGATACCCGCCACGTAGGTCAGCCAGTAAGCAGCAAGATATGGGATGAACAGGTTGAGCAGCAGATAGCCGAGCTGACCGACGGCGGTGTTGACCACGCCGATGCAGACATAGCGCACAAATTCGCGCTCCCAAAGTGTGTGTAGCGTATCGGTTGCCCACTGCATGGAGATCAATACACCTTTTCGATGACCGCTTCAGGGCGGCGTGTGACTTCGTCGAAGATGCGCCAGATGTACTCGCCAATCACACCGAGCATGATAATAATCAGTCCAAGCAGAAACGAGATCAACGCCGCCAGCGTCGGGAAGCCCGGTACTTCGCTGCCGACGTTAAGCGCGTAATAGAGCACGATATACACACCGTAGGCGAAGCTCAGCAGCGCCACCACCGCGCCGATGAGCGAGATGGCGCGAATCGGGATGATCGAGAAGCCGAGCATCGAGTCGACGAAGTAGTTGAACTTTTTGGCGAACGTCCAGCGCGAGCGACCATGTTCGCGTTCGGGGCGGTTATACTCCACCGTCACGGGCTGCACCCCCAGCCAGTAGCTCAGCAGCGACGTGTTGATATTCTTGCTGCTATCCCGAATGTAGGGCATCAGCGCGGCGTCCAGCAGGATGATGTCGAAGCCGGCGCGTGGGTAGTCGGGCAGCACGAACGCCCGCACCAGCCGATAGTACACGCTGGCGAACAGCTTGGTCAGCGCCGGGTCTTCGCGTGTGCGCCGCACCGCCACCACATACTGACTGCCGCTGAGCCAATGGTCGGTCATCTCGACGATGAGCTGCGGCGGGTCTTGCAGGTCGGCAGACAGCCACATAAAGCACCCGCCTGTGACGAAGAACAAGCCGACTTTGGACGAGTGAATCGCGCCGAAATTGCGCGTCAGCTTGACCACGCGCGTGGCCGGTCGGCGCGCCTTGAGCGCCAACAGCACCTCGACCGAGCGGTCGCCGCTGCCATCATCGACGAAGATTAATTCCAGCGTGCACGCGCGCTCAGCCAGTTCCGCCTCGACCTTGAGCAGTTCTTCGAACAGCAGCGGCAGCGACTCGGCGTTGTAGTACACGGGCACGACAACCGACACTATGCGCTTGAGCGGCGGTTTTTCGCCTTCGGGTTGCGGGATGTTGATGGGGATCATCATCGTCATGGGTGCGTGCGTCCTCCAGAAGTCGGCAGCGATACCAGCGGCAGGTGGTAAGTATCCAACAGGATTGCGGATGCTCCAAAGCCTTCTTTCTGCGCGATCAACCCACTGTTGAGCGCGAACGTCAGCCCTTGCGCCTCATCGGTGTGCGACGAGCCGAAGTCGAACCAGGGTTTGTCCGGGTAGCGCTCGCGCAGCAGGTGGGCGAACACCGCATCGAGCGCGCCGACCGTGCGCCCGTGCGCGTCACTGGCAATATACTGCGCGCGCGCCACCATGTCGCTCTCGTATACCAGCACGCCCGCGCACAGCACACCGGCGATCTCGGCGACGAACAGCCGGATGTGTCCGACGCACGCACGCGCCAGCCGCGTGATCTCGTCCAGGCTGTGCACCGGCGCGGCATCATGCCGTTCGCGCAGATTGGCACTGTTGAGCGCCCAGAAGCCCGCCCAGTCGTCGGCGTCGCCCGCGCCGTCGCTGCTACATTCGCGCACTGTCACGCCGGCTTTGGCAGCCTTCTTCGTCCCGCGCACGCGCAGTTCGCTCCAGCGCGGGGCGGCGGCGGGCTGCACCGCCAGCAGCACCTGCCGACGTACCAGCGTCGCGCCCAAGCGCGCCAGCGCGAACAGGTCTTCATCGGCGCGCGCTCGGTGATAGATCGACGGGATGGCTTTGTACAGCAGCGCGCTCATGCCTGCATCGGTCAGGTAGCCCACCAGCGCGTCGAAGCACGCCGCGACACCCAGCAGCCGCGCGTCTATCCGTACCAGCAGCCCACCATATGTCAGCCCGTTGTGGCTAGCCACGCCGTCACCGCGCACATGCGCGGGCAGCAGCGCGCACAACTGATCGTCCTGCCACAGCAGCAGCGAGTGATCGGCAAAACGGTCGGCGTGGTAATCCATGTAGCGCCGCTCATGCAGGAACGTCCCGTTCTTGCTGGCGCGCACGAACGCATCCCACGCCGCCGCGTTGTCCGGCTGGTAGCGCGTGACGCGCAGGCTGGACGCCGCCGCAGTCATGGCAGCAGGAACAGCAGGTCGTCGCGGCGATTAGCCATCGGCAGGTGCGGTGGCTGCGGCAGCCAGTAGGCGTCGAAGCCCGCCGCCCGCGCCCGCATGATCAACCCGACGATCAGCCCGTCGTCGAACTGCCCAAATTCCTGGGTATTGAACGTCACTTCGGGTGCGTCCTCGGTCTGCATAAAGTCTTTGTGGAAGGCAACGCCCGCTGCCGAAGCGAAGAATCGCTTGCGTTTGCTGACGTTGGGTACATCGCCGACCAGCAGCGCGCCGCCCGGCTTAAGCAGCGCCAGCGCGCTATCGAGAAAATGCGCCACGCTGCCTGTTTGCAGCAGGGTTTGCACCACGCTGTAGATCAACACGGCGTCGGCGCGTCCCTGCTGGCTCTGGATGAACGGCGTGCAGTCGTCGGGGAAATAGCCGGGTAGCTTCTCGATACCATCGCCATCGGGCAGCAGGTCGAGCATTTCAGGCGCGTCGATCAGCACGAGATGCTGCTGGTGCGCTCGCGTATGCTCGATCATCAGGCGCGGCAGGTCGGCGCAGCCGGGGCCGATATCGATCACCAGACCGCCATCCTGGTCGAGCGGGCGCAGCTTGGCGCAAATGTCGGCGAAGATGGCTTCGCCCTGGCCTTCACGATAGCTGTCGGGAAAGCCGATGCGTTCGTTGAGCGAGAGCGTCGGGTCGTTCGCCATGCGCCGGAAGTCGGCATAGGTGAGGTTCTTGAAACGCGAAAAGTCGATGGGTGTGGTGGAAGTCATCTCACGTCCAGTAGTACGTTTTGTGCTGACGGTAAAACTGCGCGGTGCGCGTCAGTCCTTCACGCAGAGAAGTGCTGGGCGTCCAGCCGATGATGCGGGTGATCTTGTCGATGTTCGCCCAGAAGTCGCCCGGTTCTTGCGCGGCGCGTTCGGGTGTGAAGGGCGCAAATTCCCACGCGCCGCTGCCCGTCGCGCTGATGAGCGTATCGGCTAGCTCGACAAAATCGACCGGGATGCCCGTAGCGACGTTGAATACCTCGCCATAGGCGGCGTCACACAGTGCGGCTTGCAGCATCGCGTGCACACAATCATCCACGTACAGAAAATCGCGCTTGATCTTTCCGTCGCCGAACACCTTAAGCGTGCCGCCATCGACCGCCAGGCGCACAAACCAGTTGACGACGCCGTAGCGCGAATGATGCATCTGCCCGCGTGGCCCATACACGTTCGTCAGGCGCAGCAGGATCGAGCGGATGTGATGGACGTGATCGTACATCTCGATGATCTTTTCGGCGGTCAGGTTGCTGATTTCCATCAGCCCCTTGGGGAAGGTCGCCGCATCTTCGCCCACCGGCAGGCTGACCGCCTCACCATATTCGCCGCGCGTGCCTGTGTAGATGACGCGCGCGCCGGGGTTGTGATGCTTGATCGCCTCCATCAACGTCGCCGTGCCGCGAATGTTGATATCGATGTCCGGATAGGGGTCGGTCATGCTGAGGACATGATCGACCTGCCCTGCCAGATGGAAGATGTACGCCTGATCGCGCACCAGATAGTTCATGACGTTGGCATCGCGCACATCGCTGTAGGTCACAGCCACGCGGTCGCGGATGGGCGCAATGTTGAACGGGTTTGCGCCGTGTTCGGGCAGCATACAATCGACGAGGGTCACATGCGCCCCGGCTTCGGTCAGGGCGATGGCGAGATTGCTGCCCAGAAAGCCGAGGCCGCCTGTGATGAGTACGGGCTGTCCACGAAAGGCACTGTAACGCGCATCGGTGATGTGGGTCAATTGAGGTTGCCTTGCATCGCCAGGACTTCCTCGCGCACAATCTGGGCGGTGGTTTCGGCCAGATCACCCATACCGATGTACAGCGGCAGCGACAGGATCGACCGCGCCGCCGCCTCGGTCACAGGCAGGCTGCCCTCCCCCCAGCCCAGATCGGCGTAGGCGACCTGGCGATGCACCGGGATCGGGTAGTGGATAAGCGTGCCGACACCGCGCGCCGTCAGCCGTGCCATTAGCGTGTCGCGGTCGGGGTGCTGCACCACATACAGATGATAGACATGCTGAGCACGTTCATCGGCGCACGGCAAACTCAACACATCCAGCCCGCTCAATGCCGCCGTGTACAGTGCAGCGACCATTTGCCGCTCGGTGTTATAGCTGTCGAGCTGTACCAGCTTGACACGCAGAATCGCCGCCTGCATTTCGTCCAGGCGGCTGTTGATGCCGCGCTCGTCGTGCACATAGCGCGCGCTCTGTCCGTAACTCCGCAGCCGCCGCAGCCGCGCCGCCAGCGCCGTATCATTGGTCAGCACGGCGCCGCCATCGCCGTAAGCGCCGAGGTTCTTGGTCGGGTAAAAGCTGAAGGCGGCCATCTGCCCGAACGTGCCGACCAGTCGTCCGCACCAGCGTGCGCCGTGCGCCTGCGCACAGTCCTCCACCAGCAGCAGATCGTGCTGCTCGGCGAAGGTGCTGATAGCGTCCATATTCGCTGCCTGTCCGTACAGATGCACCGGGATGATCGCCCGTGTGCGCGATGTCAGCGCGCCGTCAAGTTGCGCTGGGTCGAGCGTATACGTCACGGGGTCGATATCCACGAACACCGGGCACGCGCCCGTGCTTTCGATGGCGCAGACCGTGGGTACTGCGGTATGCGCGACCGTGATTACCTCGTCGCCCGCGCCAATATCGCCTGCACGCAGCGCCAGCTCGATGGCATCGGTGCCGTTGGCGACCCCGACCGCATAGCCAACACCGTGATAGGCGGCGAAGGCGGCTTCAAAAGCTTCCAATTCTATGCCGAGCAAATAATAGGCACGGTCGAGTACGCCAGCGATGGCTGCGGTGATGGCGTCTTTGCTGCGTGCGTGCGCTGGAGCAAGATTGTTGAACGGGATGAGTATCTGCGTCAAGGGATGGGTCTCCCTGCATGAGCGCTGGATTTTTACGATGATTAAAAACATTATATGCCAGACATGCTATCGCAACAATTGAGGATACCTTTTTTTCCTGAAGGCGCTGCACGCCGTGTTTCGATCTTTGCTGCGACTGCCACGCCTGACCTTACGCCCAACGCTGCGCGCCGCGTACATGTTGGCGGGCGATGAAGTGGGGGTGAGCAAGGCGGGCAAGCAGACATACGGGTTGGGACGCTTCTATTCGAGTATCGCGCAGCGCCCGATTGCGGGACTGTCGTTTTTCGCGCTCTCGTTGGTGGATGTGCGGCAGCGGCGTGCCTATCCGCTAAGTGTGCAGCAGCGTTTACCCGCCACGGCAGTCCAGCCGGTCACGAACACTGCCAAGCCACTTTGGACATTGTCCTCCCACCGACCGCACAACAGGGCTTTCAAGTTGTGCCTCGTCGATGGATGGTCGAACGTACTGTCGCTTGGTGAGGACATTTCCGTCGTCTGAGCAAGGATTATGAGGAATGGTGTCGCAGCAGTGAGGGCATAATCTGGTTAGCCTCTATCTCTCGCCTTCTCAAGTCCCTTACTGTCTAATTTTCAGATCGTTTCTGAGCATTTTTCAGTAATTTCTATCCATTTTAGATCACCGACGTACTGATGCGTAACCTCGCCGCCATCATTTAGCGCAAATAGATGAAGCCAGCCGTTATCGACCAACTGTCGCACCGGTTGGTGTTTGGCGATAATCTCGGTCATCGCATCGATCGGTGCCTGGATCATCACGTTGAGGCGCAGCGGCTCATGGACGTAGTTTTCGCCATCATGTACCGATTGCCACGGTAAACCAACACGTAGATCGCCGCCGTTGCCTTCCAGCACGCCGAGGGTGCCAACAACATTGTGCAGCACCTTGTTGCCACTGCCAAAGAAGGTGTTGTCTACAGTCGAGCCGTAGTATTGCAGGTTGATCCAGCTTGCAACGATCATCGGTGCAGTCATGATGAGTTCCAGCACGCCGAACTCTTGATCCTGCCGCCAGTCGTAAGAGTGCAGGAAGGAGCGCCCGTCCAGATCAACCCCAGCGGTGTTTTCACGCGGCGCGACGATGAAGGCGGCACATCCTGCCAACCCCCATTCTGGGCGCACCTGTGACCAATCCTTGCTGCGGCGCATAACAGCGCGATCAGTATTTGCGCCGATTTCGACCTTGAGCAGTATGGCGCGTTCAGCGCGAGCCAACTGCCCCGCCTTCGTGAGCTGCGCCTTAAGCCGGGCGATGTCGTCCGCGTGGCTGGCAGGAACGACGCTTTTGTCGAAAATGGTCACTTCGTCGGTGGTCGTATCGTGCAGGGCTGCCACAAATACAGTGTCTTCCGGGATGGTGATCCCTCTTGCTTTCAGACCGGCCCGTACAGATGGATCGTTGATCACTTGCGTCGCAACCCGTGCATTCGCCTCTCCGGTGTGACCGCCGCACGCGCCACAGTCGAGTCCTGTCGCGTAGGGATTATTGACTGTGGTCGAGCCATGCCCCGCTAACAGCACTATTCGGGCGAAGTTGTCCGTCAGGGACATGGCTTTTAATACACCCTCTGCAACATCCAGACGTTGTTGTGGAGTCATGCCGGTGATTCGGTCGCCTATTTCGCGTGGTTCGATGTATGGAGACAGTCGGTTATAGGTAGCGTTATCCAGCCCAAACTGCGCAGGATGCGGCGTCGGACGACCACGCCCCAGCATATCCAGCACTAGGTTCTTGAGATAGGCTAATCCAACCGGGCCGACAAACCCAAAGCACGATACCGCACCGAATTTGAACATGCGCCATGCCTTCGTCACGCGTTGGGTGATGATGCGCTGCTCGGTGATCGCCGCGACCTCGTACTCGGATGCACCGCTGACCGACTCCGTTATCACAAAGTGTGGCGTCAGCAGTGCCGGGCACTGTGCACCGCCATGCGTGTCGCCCAGACGCACGTACTCGATAGGAAAGCCGAAGAATCCAGCAAACCCGATGGTCTCGACACCATCAGTAACCGTTTCCAGTGCCCGCCGGAAGACCTCTGAACGCACATCAATGCAAAATGCCGCCTGCACCTGGACACGCTCAACGGATTTTGCCCGTTTCTGCGTGCCAAGTTGTCCGAACAGTTGCCGTAGGTACGCTTCTTCGAACGCTCGTTGGAGCAGCAGATGACCACCCAGTGCAATTTGTGTCGCTTCGTTCAGTTTATTTTCACCTAGTTCCTCCTTCCGTATCTTCCATGCTGCGGTTATGCGCTTCGCCTCGAACGCCTTAAGCAGTGCCACCTCCCAGACCAACCGGATTGCCAGCAGATCGGTGAGGGTGTCGTCCTCTTCGCCGTAGAGTTCGGCTTCCCACAGGAAATAGCGTGCATAACTCGCCCAACCATGGATTGTCAGTAGCAGGCAGTGCAGGTAGGCTTCCAGACTCTTTTCGGGAATATCGAGTATATCCAGCGCGGTGATGATGGTCTCCATTGACGACTCTGGCATGGCATAAACCGTCTGGCGGAAGTTCCTAACACCACATACCTGCGGAGTTCGATCATACGCAGCCTCGGCCCGCCACGCGGCATAGGGCGGTAGCTCAGACCAGGGCGATTTCCAGTAAGACTGACCCTTGTCGAAATACGCTCCAGCCCAGAACGAGATCGATTCAGTGACGAATTCTGCCCAGTCCGTTCCGGTCACTTCTTGCGCGACATCGGCGATTGTGGGTATCGTCTCGAATGTGATCTCGGTGGCATCACGCAGCGCAAATGCCTTGAGCGCGTCCACATTGCGCGGCACGCCGGGGAATGGGCTGTCTTGTGCCAGTGCCGCTTCAAGATCAGCATCGGTGATGCGTCCATTCTGAATCGCCTGTGCATAGAAGGAGCGCGGCGCGGTCATGTGGGCTCCGGCACGACGACCCAGAGTTTGTGCGGCAGTCTCAAAGGGCTGTTCGAGCAAGCCCAGGTAGGGGTTCACAGCCACGAAATGGCGTAGGGGCCACAGCGGTGCGATCCGTCGCCCAGCACGGTCCACCACTGCCTCGATCATCTCGAACGTGGATTTATCGGTATGTTTTTCAATAATTCTCGGCTCAAATTGGGATTGGGTTTCACGTAGGCTAGCAGCCATCTTGGTATTTCTCCGGTCTTCGAGTTTCCACAAATAACGAGCAGTGCGAATGAACCGATCGAACAGTGCGTTGGCGTAGAAGCCGTTCTTGAGGTGGACGTAGAAAGCTCGCCATGCGGGATGATCCACCAGCGCGGGTAGCAATGCGCTGAGCATAGTTACACTCCCAAAAGCAATCACCGCCAGCACTATTGCGATTAAGGTCAGCGTATCTGGTGCGGGGAAGACAGCGACCACATCCCCCAGCAGCGCCGCCGCACTCAGTTCGAGCGCGAAGAATGCAAGTGTCACCAATATAGCCATGAGCGTGGTACGTCTGACAACAGCAAGGGGAGCCTTACCGGTGCTGCCCTTCACAAACAGGTAAGCCACGGCATTCACGAAGATCACACCGAGCGCGGTTTCGCCCGGATGCTTGGCTACATCGACACCAAGTGCGGTCGCTACCGTGAGAAAAACGAGCAGCGATGCTATCAGATTCGCCAATAGGCTCAACGGATGCGGCACCGTATTCAGCTTCTGGGAGCCAGTGTTCTGAACGTATTCGACGACACTGTTCGAAGATAGGAAGGCGTGCGCCTTATAAAATGAATGGGCGATGAGGTGCATGATAGCAACGCTATGTGCCCCAAATCCACATAACATCAACATGAAGCCCATGTGTGCAGCACTGGAATACGCCAGCGAGACCTTGACGCTACTCTGCGTGATCATGGCTGATGAGGCGAAAATTGCCGTGAAGCCGCCGATGGCAATCAGTAGGATAAGTGCCGGAGAAGACAAAAAGACCAGGTCACCAAGGCGCACTATCAGAAACGTCCCCGCATTGAGCAGACCAGCGTGCAGCAGGGCTGATACCGGGGTTGGTGTCTCCATAACCTCCAGTAGCCAGCCATGAAAAGGGAACATTGCGGATTTCAAGGCGGCAGCGAATACAACCAGTACCGCCGCAATTACCACATTACCAGAAACCGTCCCGTTGGTGAGGGCGGCACTCGCCGATGCATGAATTGCGCCGATGTCAGTCGTGCCGAAGGCGTGCGCAATCAATACCGCTGCGATAATCAGACAGACATCGCTGGTGCGGGCAACGATAAACTTCTTGCGGGCAGCGCGAATTGCACGCGGGCGCTGCGGATAGAACACCAGCAGTTGATGCAGCGCGAAACTCATCCCGATCCATGCCAGAACCAACTGCCACAGATTGCCGGATAGTAGCATGAGCAGGACTGCACCAATCGTCAGATACAGGCGGCTGAAAAACACTGCCTGACGTGGATCGCCATCCAGATAATTGCGGCTGAATTGGATCAGCAGCGCGCTCAAGAAGGTCACCAGCCACATCATCACAATGCTTAATGCATCCAGGCGAATAGAAATAGCCACATCACCTATTCCAATCAAGGGGCTGACCAGCGCACCAGATGTAAAGACCACGACCCCCGCCACTAGAGACCCCACAAATGATCCTATAGCGGCGGTACGTCCAAGTTGGAATACATGATTAACCGATTGTAATAGGTTTAGCCGCACCATAAGTGCTACGAAGATCAATGAAAGCGGCGCGAGATAAGCAACAAGCGCCACGTTTGTCATCACAACACTATCCATTAAACAAAAGCTCCTCTTGTTTTTGAAATCCGCCAAAGGGTATCATGCGAAGAATGATCAGAAAAATATATGTAACCTGAGTTTCGGGTAGGTAGGATACCTTACAAGAAGCGATTAAGCTTCGTGTTACCCCTAACACGAAAGGTATTCCATAATGACTGTACTGGAATTGTTCTGTGATGTCGATGATTTTTGCCAAGCATCGGCAAAGGAACAACCGAAAAAACTAACGGAGAGAACAGGGCAACGGGTGCGCCAACCGCGCTTGAGTGAGAGCGAGATCGTGACCATCGTCATCCATTTTCACCAAAGTCAGTGAATCACGAATGTTCACCAGCCCTCATCCCCCGACCCCTTCTCTATGACGGAGAAGGGGAGAAAAACGCGCTTTTGAAGTCCCTCGCCCTGAGGGAGAGGAATTTACGGCGAGGGCAAAAACAAGGTTTCGTGGTTCACTGAAAGTGGGTATCGGGATTTCAAAGACTACTACCGCAAACATGTCCATGAGATATCCGGCGAGTAGATCGTGAAAACGAGAATCACTGTTTAATTGCCCGCCGCGCTTGCTTCACACAACGGATCAAGGCGATAGAGCGCACGCTGCTCGCAGGTCAGTTCCGGCATATAGCGGTTGGTACGAGTCCAGTCGATTAATGCTGGCAAATCATCGACGCGCAGCAATCGTGTGATGCCGTTATACGACCCCGCTAACAGGGTTCGTCCATCTGCCGAAAGATCCAACCCATCGACAGGATTTGGAGAGCCTGTATAGCGTCGATAAGGCTCATCGCCGGCGACTGTTCACGGGTGATGAGATGCCCTGAACTTCCCACGCCAATAATCCGTCGGTCGCGTCCCACAGCTTGATCTCGCCGCTCCAATCCGCTGAAGCGGAGAGCAGGGTTGAACTGGAGCAACGGCACATGCTTGCAAGCAGCGGCATGAAACACAATTTGCGGGTGAAATTCCTTGAAAACAGCACGGATGGTATCGCCGCGTCACATCAGCGAGCACTGAGGTACTGAACTACGGCACGACAGGAAGTCGTTCGACGGAGGTGTTGAGCTGCAAAAGCGGGCTGTTCATCCAGCCTTCATAGCGCGTGGTTTGGATTTGCACCCAGTCGCCTACCGCATTGCGTCCCACCACTGCGACCACTTCGCCATTTTGAATACTCGCCACAACGCTAAAGTCTGTTCCTGCGCCGGAGCGAATATTCACAGCGCTGTTGGCGATCACGGTAGCGAGTGCCATATCCGCGATTCGCATCTCAGCCGGGTCTTGCTGATCAACAAGGGGAACGGAAACATTTTCGATACAGTCCGGCTCGATGGGAAAGGCTAATTCGCGTGCTGTCGTCAAACACAGGCGCGGGATAGTCCCGCCTGTCCCGGTTACACGCAGCGGCAAGCGGACTTCAATCACCTGATTGATCCCGATCCGCGCATCGCTAACCAGCGTCGGTTGATCCCCTTCGGTGAAAGCAGTCTGCACAGCATCAATTGAGAGGGTGCGATCCACAGCGCCATTGACATCGCTGTCAACGTCGAACAGCAGTCGGGCGAAATGATCCGGCGCTGCGGCGGTCTCAATCTGGAGATAAACATAGTCTTGATTGTGAAAACCGCGTACCTGCTGGATATTTTGCGGCAGAATCGAAGTGTCGTCGGTGGGATCGATGGTCAACGCGCCTTGAGTCGTCCAATCGGAGGCTGTGCCATCGATTGCGATCCATGTAAAGCTGGATGGGAGCGGTTGCCAATCCTCAACGGGAAGGTCAAGCAGCCAACTGGCGACACGCTGCGCTAAAACAGTGTTCCCGGCATGTAAGGGGATTTGAGTGCCGGGGATCGGCGCTAAACCATAATCGTTTTGAAAAATCTCGCCGTCGCCAAAAACCGCAATGCGCGACTGATTCACGGTGTTTTCTGCAAGCGCACCAAGAATCAACCTCCCTTGATCATCTGAACCGATATTGGGTGTCAAGGGAGCGGGGTCTTCTGTCCGATAAATCTGTGGGTTCGATTCGGCGTATCCATCTATGTAGAGCAGTCCAAACGCAGTGCCGTAAGGGGCGAAAAATTCTGCCCGCAGATTGCGCGCGCCCCACATCATGACCGGAACGTCGAAATCCACTAACGGCTGAATGACTGGATGATCGACTTGGTTGGGTTGGGCATAAATCGTGCTGCGGCGAACATCACGCACCGATTCATGGGTGAACCAGGGTTCGACGATCAAGCCATTGAGCAGGCGAATACCGTACTCATAACCAAACAACCGATCCACTCCCCCGTTTTGATTATCAGGATTGCCCCCCTGCCCCACCGGATCAAGCGCGAGCAGCAGGCTGCCGCCATGTTCCAGATGAACCCATAAACGAGCAAGGTACAGGGGGGATAAGGGACGAAGGGGACGGATCAAGACGACAACCTGTGCATCTTCGGGGATTGGATCATCCAGCCGAATAAATCCCGTCGAAGCACCCTGCTGCTGAAAAATCGCGGCAAGGCGCGTCAAGCCGTCGGGTCCGTTATCTGTCACCGAAGCCATTTGCAAATCGCGCGCTTCGATAAAGACAACACGCAGCGATCCTTGTGTCTGGACATTACCCACCACCACAAAGATGGCGAGTAATGACAAACAGATCAGGAATTTCCAAACAAGTCGCATGAACATGCGGATTCCCCCCCCGCTACGAGCTAGGGGTTGGCGTCGCAATGATGCTAGGAGTCGGTGTGAAAGTCGGCGTGGGCGACGGAGTCAGAGACGCCGTTGGGCTGGGTCCCGGCGTCGGGAAGCTGTATTCTGTGATTTCTGTATCCAGCAGCCAAGCGACAGAATTCATGATAAATTGGACATTGTTCGGGTAGAGAAATGAGGCACTTCCAGCAGGTGACGTGTTAAATCCTCCGCCGTTGGTGGCAAACTCACGATCACCGATCAAGACAATGCGGGTATTACTGCGCGGATCATTGAGCGCAACAGCAAGTACGAGCGACCCGCGCGAGGTATCCGTCCCAATATTGTATTCAAAGGTGTTCGCATCAATATACGTGCCGTACAGTACTTCCCCGTAAACAAGCGAATCGGTGGTGATCAGCGGAACAACATTGTAATCGCGCAGTGACGAGTCAAATTCAATCGAACGGACGGAGAACACATCAACCGCTCCATCCAACCCAGAGGTGATCGGGTGTTCAGGGTCAAGATTATCGAGGGTGAACCGCGTAATCAACCGATCTGGCTGCCCCGCCTCTTGTGTCGCTTCTTCATCAGCAAGCTGTGATGCTTCGGTGACAACTATGTCATTGCGACCGCGCAAGCTGAGGTCATTCCACATCAACAAGAAGAAACCGCTGTTGCTCAACCACGACTGGCGACTTTGAGTCTCAAAAATCGGATTTGCTAAGAGAAGCAAGCGACCGCCATTGATGGTATATGCCCAGAGCCGCGCGGTTTGATCCGGTGTGAAATCAGTAATGGGTCCGGCGACAACGATCAAATCAGCATCGGTAGGGAAACGGGTGCGCCATTCCAGTGTGAACAGATTTGCGTTTTGCCGACGCAGCAGTCCAGCCAAGCGCGACAAGCCGGGATCAAATTGATCAAAGCGGCTAGATTCACCATTGGCTTCGGTAAAATAAATATTCGCCCCTTGCAGGGTATCCAAGTCTTGAGAAATGGGAGAAGCTTCGCGGGTTTCTTCCTGCCCAAATGTCGGCAAGATGAACGTCACGAGCGGGATAGCCATCAACACAAACATCAGCCGCAAGCGCATCTATTTCTCTCCTTTACACATATCAAATTGCCTGTAGTGACCCCAAAAAGTTGGACACAAAAGCGCCTATGCTTATTCTAGTATAGGTTCTGTTCGCTAGGTAATCAACCTGCAGGGCAATCGCGTTCTAAAACGATGCGGCTCTAAAAATCCATAATGACCATTACTGACTCACCTTACGCAAGCCCCTCGTTTTCAGCCCTCACCCCCTGCCCCTTCACAAGGGTAGGTATTTTGTCGCTAGACGATAAATCGTCTGTCTGCCGCAAAGAAAAGCCTACTTAAAGGGGCTGTTAAGGTTCCCAAGGGTTCACGTATTCGCTTCCAATTGAGAATACATTGAATGATTCCGACAAAATACCAAAAAGCATGAAAGACCTACCCTTGAAAACCCCCTGCCCCTCAGGGCGATGGGTGAAAAACCGTCGCGCTACGGGAAGTCCTTCTCCCTCAGGGAGAAGGATTTAGGATGAGGGCAATCTGCGTAAGGTGAGCTGTAATGCAGAAGACATGAGTAACTCCGGTCTGTTTGGTTACAACCAGCGTACTCGTGTCTTCTCTATTCGTTAATCCTTATCTTGACGCCCAAGACCCCATGGGGTCGCCCCTACACATCCGCTCTGACGTCGATATAAATATCCGCTGATTTTGAAGCGATTGCCCTGGAAGTCTCGATGGATCATACGCATCGAGGTGATCGGTTATCAATTTGCAGTCATCGGATAATCTCTATCGTTTGGCATTCTCAAGCGGTGCTGGTGCAGGGTTATACTCCCTTGTCGTTTTCTTGAGTACAACCCTACATCGTGTAACACGTGCCTTGTCCAAAAAACACCAGCATATTCACCACGCCCTCTTTTTTTATGTCAGTTGAACCTTCGGGCGCATTCGCTACTATAATAAATAGAAATCGTGGAGAGCAAACCCCTGTGTTAAAGGCTGATCCCATCATCAAGCGCGCGCCGCCCCGCCCCGATGCGTTTCAAGACGAGTCGGTACGCAGTTTGGTCGAATTTTCTTTGAGCGAAGTCGATTGTGGGCTGCCAGACTGGGCGCGGCGGTCACACCCGATTGTGCGGCGGCATTTGGGCGCATACTGGAAAACCTTTACGCCGGATATGAACGCGATGCTGCGTTTATACGGCATATTAACGGCGGCAGCACTGCTCGCGTTCTTGATCCCGATTATTTATTTGATGGTCATTCCAACGGTGACGGTGACGCTGGTTATGCTGCCGCTCATCGGCTATGTCTACGTGCGCATATTGTACAAAGTCGGCGCGTTTGGGGTAGCGACGATGCAAAGCGAACAGCGCGGCGCGGCGTTGGATGTGCTGCGCGCGACTCCGTACACCATCCGCGAGATTTTATTGAGCAAAAGTGCGGCGACGATCTGGCGGCATGTCGAAGATATGGCGTTGGTAGCGACGACGACTTTAGCGACCAGCCTGCCGCTGCTGCTGGTGTTATATCACGCGGCGCTGCGTCAACTGCAACTGCCGTTTTTGACGGCGGTCGTGGTGGTGGTGGCGCTCGCGTCGGTGACGATCCGTATTTTTCTCGAAGCGGTCATGGTGACGAGCATTGGCATCGTCGCGGGCGCGAGTACGCCCTCGCGTCCGGCAGCGGTGACAACGACTGTTTTTATCACTATTGCTTATTTCGTATTGATCAACGGCGCGCGGCTGCTGCCTATCGATGTCGGCTGGATACTGCTGATCGAGATCATGCTGCCGCTGGTATTGCCCATCGTCATCACGGCGGTTTGTTTATGGACGGCGGCACATTTGGCAGCGCAATAGCACTTAATCGCAGGACAATCGTCACCCAAGCGTCGCATGTGCGTGTCTCATAACTGAGATAGAATACTGCTATCTTCTTTATGAAAGGACGATGCACATGATTCGCAAGACGATGCGTACGCTGCTACTCGGCGTCGTCGGGTTGGCGCTGCTGCTGGTAGGATCACTGCCCGCTTTCGCGCAAACCGACGATGTGAGCCCGAATGCGAATATTAGTTTCCCCCCACCCGTCTACGTGGTGCGTGGCGAATTCGATATTCGCGGCTCTGCCAACCTGACCGGCATGACCACCTACTTCATCAGTTATCAAGCGCTCAATAGTGATTTTTCGCCCGCGACCGATCAGTTTTTGCCCGCGATTTTGCCACAAACCACCGCCGTGCAAGATGACATCCTCGGCACATGGGATACGACGCTGCTGGATGACGGCTTGTACACCATTCGCTTGACGGTCAACGCGCGCGGTGCGCCCCCCGTCATTTTCGATCTGTCACCCATCCGCGTCGAAAATTTCCCGCCGCCGTTCGTCGTCATCGAAGAGCCGGATCCCGTGATAGAGCCAATAGTGATTACACAAGCGCCACCCATCGTTTCGGTGACAGCCACGCCGACGTTTGACCCGACTCCGCGCGCGACTGTGCGTGGCGCGAGCGCGAATGTCCGTTCGGGTGATAGTACCGATTACTTTGTGATCACATCGCTTGGTCAAGGGCAGTCAGTTGTCATTGTGGGTATCAGCAATCGCGGCACCGGCTGGTTTCAGGTGCGTTTGCCAGATGGTCGTTTGGGCTGGATGGCGCCAAGCGTGATTACACCGAGCGGCAATCTGAACTCGCTGCCGTCCATTGCGCCGCCGCCTATCCCCGCAACTGCGACGCCCGTCCCGCCGACGATTACCCCGACGTCCGCCAGCTCGGCGAATTTGGTCTCTGGTGTCGTCGTGTTTGACCCGGCAGCCCCGACCTGCGCGCAAACCTTCAATGTCGGCTTCGATGTAGCCAATCTGGGTTCGCAGCAAACGCTCGGACCCGGCACGATCGCGTTGACGGATGTGCGCGCGCTCGATGGCAGCGTGCAAGGGACAACCGTTGGCGGCTTCCCGGTGCTGCTGCCCGGTCAGACCTTCCGCGTCAATATGCCGCTCACCATCAGCACATGGTACAGCGAGACGCACCGCATTACGTTGATCATCGATCCGAGCAACGCCATCCCCGAAAATAACAAGACCGATAATCAACGTGTCATTGAATACGTGCTGCTGCAAGGCGCTTGCCCATAAATCATCGCTGAAATAAGAACGTCCTGGTGCCTTACCCCAGCGGTAGTTAGCTTCTCTCCCCTCTCCCCGTTTACGTGGGAGAGGGGTTGGGGGTGAGGGGAAAACTGTGTAGGGGCATGGCGCGCCATGCTCCCTAAATCAATTCCCGTTAATGATTCCATCGTAGGGGCGACCGTTTCTGGCAAGTTGTGGCTGAGACAAAAAAAGCCGGATACAAAACAACAGACGGGGAATGAAGCTGTTCATAGGAACAGCGATTGATATTCTCCGCTGTCAAGGCGATCTAGTCATAGTAACTTAACAGCATTAAGCGAACCGTCGGATCGACCGTGACTCAGCACTTGCTCGACTTGCAGCCAAGACTTACCGTGACACTGGGCGAGACGACGGGAGCAGACAGGACGCGCTACCTCATCAAAAGAAAGTCGTGAACGCGTCCGATCAGCCGTGATTTGTTCATCACTCCACTATATAGTTTGAAACGACAACCTTGAAAAGCATTGCCAAAATATCAAGCGGCGTCATATTATCGCTTCTGGTGACGTGTCTGCTCTATGGTGATAACGGGCGGCATAGACACCGCCCCTACAAAATGTTTAATCGCCAGCTTGTTCTGGTTCCGCCGGGTGCAGCGTTTGCGCGCCGCCCTGCATGATTTCTTCAAAGCCAGGGCGGTCGATGGTCTCTTGCTCCATCAACACTTGCGCGACATGTTCCAGCTTATCACGGTGTTCGATCATCAACTGCTTGGCGCGCATGTACTGTGTCTGCACGATACGCTTGACTTCGACATCGATTTCTTCCGCCGCTTGTTCGCTGTAATCACGTTGTTCGTACAGATCACGTCCCAGGAACAGCGATCCGGTACCACCGCCAAACGTGCGCGGTCCCAACGCTTCGCTCATGCCGTACTGCGTCACCATATTGCGCGCCAACCCGGTGGATTGCTGCAAGTCGTTGCTCGCGCCTGTCGTGAAGTGGTTGAACACGACTTCTTCGGCAGCACGTCCGCCCATCGCGGCGGCAATGGTGTCTTCAAATTCTTCGCGTGACTTCAAGAACACATCGGTCTCTGGCAGCGACATCACGTAACCGCCCGCGCGACCACGCGGCACAATCGTCACTTTGTGCACGGGGTTGGCGTATTCGAGCAGGAAATGCAAAATCGCGTGCCCTGCTTCATGGTAGGCGACGATACGCTTTTCTTTTTCGCTCAGTACGCGCGTCTTGCGTTCGGGTCCCATGACGACGCGCTCCATGCTTTCTTGCATGTCGCTCATCGAGATTGATTTCTTGTTGCGGCGCGCCGCTAAAATCGCCGCTTCATTGATCAGGTTTTCCAAGTCCGCGCCGCTAAAACCAGGCGTGATCTTGGCGATAATATCGAGTTCGACATCTGCCGCGAGCGGTTTGCCGCGCGCATGGACTTTCAGAATGTCGATGCGACCTTTGACATCCGGGTTATCCATGATGACCTTGCGGTCAAAGCGACCGGGACGCAGCAGCGCCGGATCGAGAATATCCGGACGGTTGGTCGCCGCACATACGATCACGTTGGTGTTGGTCTCAAATCCATCCATTTCGACCAAAATCTGGTTGAGTGTTTGTTCACGTTCGTCATGACCGCCGCCCAAACCTGCGCCGCGATGACGACCGACCGCGTCGATTTCGTCAACGAACACGATCGCGGGCGCTTCGGCTTTGGCGCGCTCGAACAAATCGCGCACACGGCTCGCGCCGACGCCGACGAACATTTCGACGAATTCGGAACCCGAAATGCTGAAGAACGGGACGCCCGCTTCACCAGCGACCGCACGCGCCATCAAGGTTTTACCTGTTCCTGGAGGTCCCACCATCAAGACGCCTTTGGGGATGCGCGCGCCAAGCCGGATAAATTTCTCCGGTTCTTTCAAAAACTCGACGATTTCTGCCAGTTCTTGCTTGGCTTCGTCCGCACCCGCCACATCTGCGAAGGTCACTTGTGGACGTTCCATATCGCGCACGACACGCGCACGGCTGCGTCCAAAGCTCATCGCCTGATCTTGTCCAGTGCGAACCGAGCGCATCATCCGCCACAGCAACCAGACAATCAGCATTGTTGGGATCACCGCGATCAGCAGTTGAAAGACGATACCTGTTGCATTATCGCCAGACCGTTCGCTGAACTCGACACTTTCCCAATCTGAAGGTGTGACGCCGAAGGTTGCCAGCGACAAGAACAAATTGGTTTCACGGTCTTTATAATAATACTTCTGGTCGCGGTTGCTCAAACCGATGAAGACATCGCTGCCGCCGCGCACGACGATTTCATTGACATCACCGTTGCGGATATAACCCGCCAATTCGTCCAGCGAAATACTGTCGCTGCGCGGAACGTTGGTTGGCTGGGCAAGGAACACCACAAGCAGGATCAGTACGATGACGCCGACAACCAACCACAAACGCTGTGCGTTGCGATTAGCAAATGGCGAATTGCCATTGTTGTTCGGTGTTTCGGGGGGCTTGTTGCTCACACTCACAATCCTTGAAACTCTACGTTAGAGTATTGAAGATTATATCACGCGACTGAAGCGCAATCACAAGCTCATCGAACGTTTAGGATTTACGCGATCTCTTGAAATTATTGTGAAAATTCCACATGTTTAGAGTCAACACATGTTACAATCCGGCTATGCAATTTACTCATTTTAGTTCTTAACTGAGTTTATGGTGTGGGGGCTGTCATTATGGGGTTAGTGAAATGTCCTTGCGATAAGGGGAAAGACATTGAAGAACACAGCAAGATTTGTAATTTTTGTGGCAGACTGCTGGCTGCGAACTGGAGTCAAACGCGCGCCTTAGACAGCGTCGACGATGAAGATACGATGGCGCGTTTTGGCACATCTTTTTTCAACGCGCGGATGCTGCTCAATTTAAGGTTGCGCGGCGCTGACAAAACATTCACGATGGATGTCGAGATCATGACGGACATCATTATGGGACGCAGCGATGTGGCGATAGGTGAAAAACCGACCGTTGATCTGACGCCATACAGCGCCGATACGATGGGCGTTAGCCGCAAACACGCCAAAATTACACGCCGCGAAGATAACGCGCTGCACTTGATCGACCTCAAAAGTGCCAACGGGACGTTCCTCAACGGACAAAAACTCATCCCCGAACAACCACGCATTTTGCGGAATGGTGATGAAGTTCGTCTTGGTCGGTTGGTCATGACGGTCGAATTTGTCCGCAAGAGCAGCACGCGCTAACGAGCGGTAAAACGTAAAAGTTAAAAGGCAGGCGTTGAAGCATCTCTTATTCGCTTCATACCTTTCACCTTTTAACTTTTATCTTTTCTAGGGTTACAATACATAAAATGATGACCGCGTAGTGTTAAGCCTAAACAATGACTACCAATGTAATGGTCGAACGTACAGAACGCTCGAATGATGAATGGCTCGCAGATTTACGCGCCGACCCACTAGGTGAAGTTCAAGGGCGCGCCATCGAAGATTTGAAGGAACGCCTTCAGCGCGGCATTTTTTATTATCTCAGCCGTGAACGCAGCGATCTTCAACACCTTTCGCACCACGAAATCACGCAGATGGCGGAAGACCTGGCGCAGGACGCGACGCTGCGCGTGATCGAAAATCTTGATACTTTTCGCGGCGACAGCCAGTTCACGACATGGGCGACACGTATCGCGGTGCGCGTAGCGATTAGCGATTTACGCCGCGCGCGCTACAAAGATTTCAGCCTCGATGATTTGACGGCGGATGGTGATATGCTCTCCGCGACCGCCAACCCAATCGCGGGCGATAAGCCGATTTTGCCCGAACGCGCCGCAGAACGTGCCGAGATCGTCTCGAAAATTCAGTCGGCGTTTGGCGATGTGCTGACCGAACGGCAGTATCGCGCGCTGCTGGCGGTCGCTGTACAAGGGGTACCGTTGGAAATCGTCGCGGAACAAATGGGCACAAACCGTAACGCGCTCTATAAGCTTGTGCACGATGCGCGTCGCAAACTGCGTACGCACCTGCAATCGCAAGGCTTAAGCATGGAATACATCCTGAATTTGTTTCAGGAATGAGCGACAAATCATGATGAGCGATGGTCCCAGCATCGCGGTACCCATCCAAACCACGCAAGAGGGCGTGATACGTGTCACGGGGACGCGCAATCCCTATCGACATCATTATCGCGCGTCATCGTCAAGGCGATACACCGGAACACATTCATGAAGGGTTTCCAACGGTTTCGGTAAGCGATGTTTACGCCGTCATCGCCTGTTACCCGGTAAATCAGGTCGAATTGGATCACTATTTAGAACAGCGTAATTTGGAGCGCGAACGCATTCGGCGTGAAGTCGAAGCGAACTATAGTCCTGAAGTCAAGGCACGCTTAGAAGTGATGCGTAAACTTGCTGCACAAAAGCGGGACGAGAACTCATTTTGAATCGATTTCTCGCTGATGAGAACTTCGACGGCTGCATGTTAAGGCAAATCGTTAAGCGCTTACCCAACTTGGATATAATCCGCGTGCAAGATACAGAAATTTATCAAGCCGACGATCCTGTCGTTCTCGGATGGGCAGCGCACGAACAACGGATTTTGCTGACTCATGATGTTCATACACTGATCAATTTTGCCTATCAAAGGGTAAAAGCTGGTTTACCAATGACAGGTGTCATCGAGATCAATCAGAACGCGCCGTTGAAACGCGTTGATTTGGAGATTTTGCCTGCTGTAGGAGAACCAAGCGATTTTGAAAACCGAGTCCGTGACATCCCATTTCAATAAACATCAACGTAAGAACCGGGCAGATGTACCCGTCAGTTTTTTATATTCATGGTTAGGAATTTAGGCATTATGGCGCAAGCCGCGAACGATCAACTGCAACATCTGGTAAAAATCATTTTCGAGACCCACGCCGATGACGTGATCGACTGTGAAAGCTGCAATGAGCAGTTGTGTCATCTGGCGGAGTTGGTCGCGCATGGCGCGGACTTGTGCGAATTGATCCCGGCAGTTGAAGCCCATCTGTCGTGCTGCGCCGATTGCAAAGAAGAATGGGACGCGCTGCTGTTGATCATCCGCGCCGAACAAGCAGGTACTTTGAAAATCAACGATTAGAAAGAGTAACTACAGTGACAAAGCGAGTACGAGTAGCCATTATCGGGTCGGGTCCTGCAGGCTTGACGGCGGCATTATATACGGCGCGCGCAGAACTGAGCACCGTCGTAATTACGGGACCACAGTTCGGCGGGCAAATCGCCACCACCCATGATGTCGATAATTTCCCCGGTTTTCCCGATGGTGTGACGGGTCCTGAACTGGTCGAACGTATGCGCCAGCAAGCCGAAAAATTCGGCGCGGTCTTTGAATGGGACAACGTGACCGAGGTCGATTTTGCCAGTGGGTCGCCGTTCACCATCAAGACACATAACAATGAATTCATCGCGGACGCAGTGGTTGTCACCATCGGCGCGAGTCCGCGTCAACTGCATATTCCCGGCGAAATCGAATTTACCGGACGCGGGGTGAGCTATTGTGCGACCTGTGACGGCGCGTTCTTCCGCAACAAAAAGTTGATCGTGGTCGGCGGCGGCGACAGCGCCCTGCAAGAAGCGATTTTCTTGACCAAGTTTGCCGAAACCGTCGAGATTGTTCACCGCCGCGATGAACTGCGTGCCAGCGTCGCCCTGCAAACGCGGGCGAAGGCGAACCCGAAAATCAGCTTCACTTTCGATACCATCGTCGATGCGATCAAGGGTGAAAATGGGGTCGTCAAAAGCGCGGTTATGCACAACGTCAAAACAGGCGTGGTACAAGAGCAAGCCGTCGATGGCGTGTTCATTTTCATCGGCTATGACCCGAACAGCAAGATTTTCGGCAATCAACTCGCACTGGACGAGTCGGGGTATTTGAATGTGAATACCGATCACAGCACCAGCGTCGAAGGCGTGTTCGCCGGTGGCGAAATTCATGATCAAACCTTCCGGCAGGCGATCACAGCAGCAGGTCAAGGCTGTGCAGCGGCGTTGATGACCATCAAGTGGGTCGATGACCGCGACGATCTGCCAGCATTGGAAATGGCAGCGATGCCCGAACCCGCGCTTGTCCTTACAAATTGATGCGTGGAGACAGGGTATTCCCTGTCCCCATTGAATTGACTGACAGGAACGGGAACGTCAATGCGCGTTCCCGTTTTGATTCATGGCATAATATCACCATGCACGTAAGCACTGGGGTGAAAACATGGCAGCACCGCCCAAAATCAAAGTGACAGCGGGCGCATTTTATGCCATCGCAGCTGCGAGCGATCAACGACTCGAACTCATCGACGGGGAAATTGTTGTCATAGCGACACCACTGATTATTCATTTCGCAGGCGCATCGTAATGACGCGCCGCGTCACGTTCCTCATTATCGTCATCGTACTTGTCGCGGTCGCTGCCCGCGCGCTGCCCGGCGCACGCACCATTGACGACGCTTTTATCACCTTTCGTTACAGCGACAATTTATTAAATGGATCGGGCTTTGTTTATAACCTGAATGTAAATACACTCGGCACGACGACTCCGTTGTTTACGCTGATTATGGCAGTCAGCGGCGCGATTACAGGCGAGCGTGATTTTCAGACCTACGCCATTATTATCAGCACCCTCGCGGATGCGATCACCTGTACGCTGCTGTTTTTGATCGCGCGTCGTTTGATCGCCAATGACGTTATCGCGGCATTGCCCGGAATTCTATGGGCGATCAGCCCGATGAGCGTCTCGTTCGCCGTCGGCGGCATGGAAACCAGCATCAACATTCTATGGTTGGTCGCGGCGACATGGCTGTATGCACAAAAAAATGCACCAACGGCACGACGCGAGATCGGCATTGGAATCAGTATTGGCTTGGGCGTGCTGACGCGCATCGACGCGCTGTTGTGGATCGCGCCGTTAATTGCTTGGCAGCTTCTCGATATGCTCAGACAGCGCAAATTACCGCTTCGCACGTGGCTTATGGCGGCGCTCATTATCGCGCCATGGGCGATTTTCGCGTGGGCGCAGTTCGGGTCGCCGTTCCCCAATTCGGTCAGTGCTAAAAGCGTCGCGTATCAAATGCCGCCGCTTTCCGCACTCATCCGCTTGATCCAGACCGCCGCCAATCCATTTTTTGAGTTCGACACGTTCGGCGCGGTCGGACTCGCGATCAGCAGCATCGTCTATTTGTTTCTATCCGCGTTTGGCGTCTTGTACACGGCGCGCGTACTGCCACGTTTGACCCCGTTTTTGGTGTACGCGCCACTTTATATCGCGGCGTTCGCCATCGCCAACCCATTGATCTTCCGCTGGTATCTCGCGCCGATGATCCCGCCGATTATGCTGGCGATTATCTTGGGCGTGTGGCTGATCGTCGCGCGCCCGCTGCGAAAAATGAGCGACGACTCACCCGACAAGGCACATCTCGCCCCACGCGTCGCCGTCATCGTCACAGCGGTCATCGGCGCGGTCTGGATTTTCACATCGCTCAACGCGTGGACCTTGCACCCGGATCACGGGCTGGATCGCCCCGCGCCGCGCATGGCGTGGCATGAACTCGAACTGGTGTATGCCGACCTTTCAACCCGCTTGATCGAAAACGAACCGATCACGACGCAAACGCGCGTCGGCGCGGCGGATATTGGCGTGATCGGGTATATCACGCGCGCAACCATTGTCGATACGGTCGGGTTGGTCTCGCCCGACTATCGAACCTATTACCCGCTCGACCCGTCGTTGATCGCAGACGGACAGAACTACGCCATCCCGTCGGACTTGATCCGCGACACATTGCCCGATTATCTGATCGCACCCGAAGGCTTGATGCGCGACAGCTTGTTGAATCAAACATGGTTCAACGACCAGTACACGCTCATCGATTCGGTCGCCGTCGAATTCTACGGGTCATCGATACAGGTGTATCGGCGGCGGTGAAACCATATCGATTTGACTGCTTTGAACTACTCCCCTAGAGCAAACGGTTAAAATTCGCTACACTAAGCGTACTTTCGACTCGGTAAAAAACAGGCAAAGGCAGGCACGCATGGCAACCGACTCGCGGACATGGTTTTATACAACACCCGTCGCGCGTCCGTTTTTCATCGAAGAACGGGTCAATCATACGCTGTGGCAAAACCGCTTGATGGCGATTTACATGGTCTGCACCGAACCGAACGTGCCGATCAAGATGGAAGGGCGCTGGCGCAACGAACTCCCAGTCGAATTTGAATGGAAACCAGGCGCGTGGTTCATCTTACGCATGGGCGAAGAAAGCAAAGAATTGATCGGCGTCATGCGTCAGGTCTTGATGATGCGCCCCGCTTTGATTTACCAGGATGCCGGTGGCATGTACGTCGTCGAATGGTACACCGATGGCGGTGACGAACGCTGGCGTGATGTGCAGGGCAAACCGCAGTATCAAGGCGCGCGCCGACTCAACGCCAAGAAATAGCGCTGATTATTGTTATTGATGATGATTCGGAGATTGAACATGGCGAAGGTGAAAGTTCATCAGGACGCAGGTTATAAAACGGTCATTGAGGCACGCGGGCTGACGGTCATTTCCGATGAACCCGTCGCTGATGGCGGTACCAATTTGGGCATGGAACCGCCTGAACTGCTGCTGGCGGCGCTTGGCGCGTGTGCCGCGATTACCGCGAAGATGTACGCCGAACGCAAAGGCTGGAAAGTCGATTCCATCGACATCGATATCGATATGGAACGCTTCAAGGCGCATGAATACCCCGCCTATCAGGGCGAGTCTGATATTCTGCACGAAATCAAACAGGCGTTGGTCATCAAAGGTGATCTGACGCTCGAACAAAAAACGCGGCTGGTCGAAATTGCAGGCAAATGCCCGGTACATCGCGTATTATCGTCACCGACCTTCCTGTTCGAGACGCTCGCAGAAACCATCGCGGAATTCGACTAGCAGCGCATTATCAAACCGCCCAAACGACCCCCGCCCATCCGACCGACTTCGTGCGATAATAGAGCAACACGAGTCTTGCGAAAGGACGAGCCATGTCCGAGACGGTCTATCAATTGGGCGGCGATTTGAAAGAAGCGGGTGCGATGACAGACGGGCTGACCGCCTATGTGCGCGGCAGCAATCTGTATGGCAGTGCTGGGGGCGGCTTGTTTAGTAACCGAATGCCGAGCCTGACCATTGGCGCGCTGCTGATGCGGCTGCGGCGGCTGCACGCACTCGAAGATCGGCTGACACCTGCACAGCGCACTACGCTGGCGCAGATTGACGCCAAACATGAGGCGACGCGCAGCGAATGGTCGATGCACTACCATGAAAAGCTCAGCCAGGAAGGATTTTCACGCTTGAAAGCGATGAATACCTTCTTTGAAGAATGCACCGAGCGTCCACGCGGATGTGCCGGGATTTATCTGCCAGAAGCGCTGCGCCGCACGATCGTGCAAGAAATCATCACGACAGCAAAGACAAGCGCGTACGCTGACCTAAAGCTCGCTGCCGAAGCGCGCAAAGTCGATGGGCGGCTGCGGCGTTTCACGCAGCCTCAAGGGTTTATCTGGGCGGCGGAACTCGAAAGCGCGTATCCAGCGACTGTGTACTGGTGGCTGTACGCCAAGCCGATGAACGACCAGGATAAATAGCGACCTAAACCCCATCATCGCTTTGCGTCTTGTTTTTGCCTTTTCGTGTGTCGTCGGTTTGGATGCAATCTTATAGGGGCGGGTCTCAGACCTGCCCAAAATGTTGATGATCCTCCCGGCACATACGTTCGCAAACTGGCGATTTATGCTTCCAGCGCGCTGATCGCCGCCTGAATCAAGTCAGGCTGTGAAACAACACGCTGCGCCTCTATCGACCATTCGCACTCAATAACTGAGCATCGGCAGTTGACCTTTATAGGTCGCGTCGCTGACCTGTTTGAGCATAAAATCTGCCACATCGGCGCGCGAAATGGTGCTGTTTCCGCCCATTTGCAGAATGCCACTACGATAGCCGCCGATTTGTGCGCCATCGGTCAAACGCGGCACACGGACAATTGTATAATCAAGCCCGCTTTCGCGGATCAAATTGACCGACGAGTTGCTGTCTTCCAACACTTTTCCCGCCATCAATTTAAGCAGCGTCATCATGACGGTGCGCCCGAACGATTCTGGGTCTCCTTCGACGCTGACGCCCGCACCTGTCACCGTGATCAAGCGGCGCACGTTGGCGGCTTTCATCGCGGCGATGATGTTACGCGCGCTCACTGTAAGTAGATCGCTCGGTGATCCTTTGGCAGGTCCCAACGTCGACAGCACCGCATCCGCCCCGCGTACCGCCTGTGCAATCTGGGCGAAATCGGTCATATCGCCCTGCACGACGTGCAAATCAGCGTGCTGTGTAGTCAGTTTTGCCGCATTCCGAACATAAGCCGTGACATGATGCCCGGCGGCAAGTGCTTGTTCAACCATCGGCTTGCCTGTACGTCCGGTCGCTCCGAAAATCGTTACCTGCATTGTTTTAACTATCTCCACACATTCCAGTAAGGTCTTTTAGGGTATACAGACCTATCTTTCAATGCAAGTACGTACAATTAGGATATATACTACCCAAAATGATAGCGCAAAAGGGATAGACATGACCGGACGGTCATCGCATGAATGTGAATGAACAGACAAGGATTGAAGGATGATCGCGCAACGGTTGATGACTCCCGCCCAATCCCGTGATGCGGAAACGTGTCCGGTCGAAGTCGCGCTCGATGTGATCGGCGGAAAATGGAAACCGCTCATCATTTTTTATTTGCTCGATGGCACCCGCCGCTTTAACGAACTGAGCCGCTTGATGCCGCTCGTCACGCCGCGCATGTTGACCAAACATCTACGTGAACTTGAGAGCGCGGGGATTATCGACCGTCGGGTCTACGCCGAAGTCCCACCGAAAGTCGAATATTCGCTGACCGAACTCGGTCGTTCATTGCAGCCGATGCTCGATTTGATGGTGCGATGGAGTTTACATTACACGCAAGTACGGGGAAACTAAATGACGCGACGCCTTCTGATCGTTTTAGCCTTGCTTGTGCTGGCGTCTATGTCCAACAGGATCAGCGCGCAAGCCGATACGCTGTGTTTGGATATTTCGGAAGTCCAAGCGCAAAACGGACGCTATGTCTATCGTGTTAAGCTCAATCTGCCGCTTGCGACGGGTCAAACGGTCGTGGTCACGCCGACATACCCAAACGATGAGGTACAGGTTTCGCCGCCAACGCGCAGCCTGACCGCTGCCAATGCGACGCTTGGGCGGATTTTTAGTTTCACGCTCACCGATGAAGACGACCCGCAAATCATATTTGACGCGCTCCTCCACGCAGGCGATTTGACGCCGGAAACCGACGGCGACCCGATCTTCGAATGCGGCTTGCTCGCTACGCCCATGCCGACGCCTACCACCACACCAACATTGATGCCGACGCTCGCAGGGACACCCGCGCCGGGCGTTGCATTCGCGCCGATTACGCTGTCGTTGATCGAAGGTGGCGACGAGGCGACGATCAATCTGCGCACGCTGATCGCGCCAAACCTGACCGAATCGCTGACGATTTTACCGTTGTTCGATCCCGTACAGGTGAGCATTTCACCGAATATCCGCGACATCACCGCGAGTAACTGGAATGATGGACGCCCGTTCAGTTTCCGCGCACTCGCGGACGACCTCGACGAAGGCGACCACAGCGTACAGGTCACGTTTTACATCACCAGCAGCGACCCATTGAGCGACTACTTTAATCTGACAGTGCCAGTGCGCCTGACGATTAATATTGAAGATGCCGAATAACCTGTTCGCGGATGCGCTTTTGATATGGTATGACACGCACGCGGCGGCACTGCCCTGGCGCGTCAACCATGATGCGTATCGCGTGTGGCTGAGTGAGATCATGCTCCAGCAAACACAGGTCGAGACGGTCAAGCCGTATTTCGCGCGTTTTTTGGCGGCGTATCCCACCGTAAGTGACCTTGCCGCCGCGCCGCTCGATGATGTGCTGAAATTATGGGAAGGGCTGGGGTATTACAGCCGCGCACGTAATTTGCACCGCACCGCGCAAGCCGTCACCGATCAGCATGGCGGTGTGTTTCCCAACACCTTTGAAGCATTGTTGGCGCTGCCCGGCATCGGGCGGTACACGGCGGGCGCGATCGCCAGCATCGCCTATGATGTGCGCGCGCCCGTACTGGATGGCAATGTGATCCGCGTATTCGCACGACTGCTCGATCTGCCCGACGACGTGACAATCCCAAAAACGCAGACGACATTGTGGCAAACTGCTGCCGCGTGGCTGCCGCCGCAGCGTGTCGGGGATTACAACCAGTCGTTGATGGAACTCGGTCGCGTGGTATGTAAACCGCGTAATCCGTTATGCGGCGACTGCCCAATACAGGCACATTGTCTGGCGTATGCGAACAGCACACAAGATCAGCGCCCGGTGAAAAAAGCGAAAGCGCCGACGCCGCATTACGATGTCGCGGCGGGCATGGTCTGGGACGCCGCCGGACGGGTGTTGATCGCACAGCGCCCGCTCGATGGGTTGCTCGGCGGCTTATGGGAATTCCCTGGTGGCAAGCGCGAAACGGGCGAAACGCTCGAAGCCTGTTTAGCGCGCGAACTGCGCGAAGAACTGGCTATCGATGTCAGCGTCGGCGAGTTGTTCGCGCGCGTCGAACATGCCTTCACGCATTTTAAGATTACCCTGTATGCGTTTACATGCCGTCTCGTCGGTGGTGCGCCACAAGCGATTGGTGTAAAGGCGTGGGCGTGGGTGACGCCGGACCAACTCGACGCTTATGCGTTCGGCAAAGCAGATCGAGAAGTGATCAAGGCGTTGAAGGCACGGGGGCGGATGTTGTTTTGAAAGACGAACATCAGCGTAATTGTCACAGATTGTAAACCCTGTTACAATGACTTAACGACCATATGTTCGATCTGCAACGCGCGGGTATAAATGATGAACAAGCAAAAACACGGGAATAGTCGCGGCATTGAATGGTGTGATTACACATGGAATCCGGTCGGCGGTTGTCAACATGGCTGCCGATGGGAAATGCCGGATGGCAGCATTGCCGAATGTTATGCAGAAATAATTGCCGAGCGTGTCGCGCAAGCGAAATATAGTCAGGGCTTTGAACATCATTACTGGAATCCGCATCTTTTGGAACAACCCCTGAAGCAAAAAACACCATCGCGCATTTTTCTCGACAGCATGAGCGATTTAATGGGCGCATGGGTTCCAGAAGACCATATTCTGCAAGTCCTCGATGTGTGCGAACGTGCGCCTTGGCACACATTCCAACTGCTGACGAAAAACGCGCCGCGCCTGCAACAATTCAAGTTTCCCGCAAATATATGGGTCGGCGTGAGCGCGCCCCCCAGCATCATGTTTGGGAAACGTCTCTCGCTCATGCAGCAAACGCGCATGGTCGAACGCACGGTCAAGATATTGAAAGCGGTCGATGTGCCGGTGCGCTGGATGAGTCTTGAACCCTTGAGCTTCGATATTGCTCCGCTTCTGGTCGATAGTCAGTTGCAATGGGCGGTCATCGGTGCAGCGACGAACGGACGCAAAGACTATCAACCCGATCCCGAATGGGTCGTCAATGTCTTAGAGACGCTCGATGCACAGGGGACACGTGTATTTTTCAAGGGCAATCTGCATTGGCACGATTGGCGTGAAGAATTTCCGCTAACCCAACTTGAAATGCTGAGTGTTTAAGGCTTCAATACATCATAAGCACTTATCGCATCCCAGTTCGCCGTTTTCACCACCTCAATTCTTGAAACATTGGCTGATTTTGGTCATCATCATCTTTGATCTCGTTATAGCCAGTTCCAGCAAACGCATCGATATAGGCAAACCGAAAATTTTTCTTGCTCAAAATATGCGTATACGCGTTCAGATATTTTCCGACTCGCGCCAACTTTTCTTGCGTCCAATCACCACCGAAAGACTGAGACATAGCAATTCACCTTATCTGATTTAATAAAAATGCTACATAAGGATAACCCCTTTTATTCTCAACAACGCATAAGATTACTCCCAAGACTCGATGGGACAATTTACAATGCACATCATCCGACTTACGCTCGCCGCCCATGACTTGTACGCCGCCAACGATTTTTATGCCGCTAAGCTCGGCTTGCCCTTGCTCGAAATCGACGCCGAGTCGATCACGTTTCAAGTCGGCACGACCGAATTGACCTTCCACACGTCGGATCACGCGGCGCAGCATCACATCGCATTCAATATCCCCGAAAATCAGATCGAAGATGGGTTTACGTGGATCAATCAGTTCGCCCCGACGATGACGACCGATACAGGCGACGACATCGCACATTTCGCAGCATGGAACGCGCACTCGGTCTATTGCTTCGATCCGTTAGGCAATATTCTCGAATTGATCGCACGCCATGATTTGCAAAATCCAAGCCACGCGCCGTTTAGCGCCGAAAGCTTATTATCGATCAGCGAAGTCGCCATCCCTGTCGATGATGTGGTCACCGCGGCGGACGATGTGGTTCACACAACCGGCGACCCGTTTTATCTGGGCGAATACAGCGACACGTTCACGGCAGTCGGTGACGAAGAGGGCTTGTTGATCGTCGTCAAGCATGGGCGCGAGTTTTATCCACTCACTGGCGTGCTCGCCCATGATGTCCCACTCAATTTGTGTGTGCGCGGAGCGAATGGACACGTCATCGATTTACTTGGCTAAACACACGCACGACGCTTGGAGTCACTTTATCTTTACGATTCACCCACGTTTTTTCAAATCAATTGCGTTATGCTTGTGAAGCCTTAACAATTTTTCTGCGCCACACGCCACCGACTCATTTCATCAATGCCCAGCGAGGCATCTTGAAACCACACGCATTTATGGAGACCAACAATCTATGACACAACCTTCGTTGATCGCGCCTTACGGCGGTACGTTGATCGATTTACTGGTCGCGCCCGACCAGATCGAAGAACGCAAGGCAAACGCCGGGCATTTACGTTCAGTGCAGCTTTCGACACGTTCGGTCTGCGACCTTGAACTGTTGGCGACGGGCGCGTTTTCGCCGCTCGACCGCTTTATGGGTAAAGCCGATTACGACCGTGTTTTAGGCGAAATGCGGCTGGCGAATGGGGCGATTTTCCCGATTCCGATTACGCTCCCCGTCGATGCATCGGCAGAACTGCATTTGGATGACCACATCGCCTTACGCACGCCGAAAAACGATCTGCTGGCGATCATGCTGGTCGAAGAAATTTACCGTTGGGATATGGAAACCGAAGTGCAAGCGGTGTACGGCTCGAATGACAGCCGCCACCCGATGAACGCAGAGATGCCGCGCTGGGGTAAGCTGTATATCAGCGGTTCGCTGCAAGTCTTGAATCTGCCGATCCATTATGACTTCGCCAATCTGCGCATGACGCCCGCACAAGTCCGCGAACGCCTGGCAACCTATGGTCATCACAATGTCGTCGCTTTTCAAACGCGCAATCCGCTTCATCGCGTCCATGAAGAACTGACCAAACGTGCGATTGAATCTGTAGATGGTGTGCTGCTGCTGCATCCCTCGGTCGGCATGACCAAGCCCGGTGATGTCGATCATTATACGCGTGTGCGCGCCTACAAAGCGCTGACCGACAACTATTATGACCCCGACCGGGTTGTCCTGTCGCTGCTGCCGTTGGCGATGCGCATGGGCGGTCCTCGTGAAGCACTGTGGCACGCGATCATTCGGCGCAATCATGGCGCGAATCATTTCATCGTCGGGCGCGACCACGCGGGTCCCGGCAAAGACAGCACAGGCAAAGACTTTTATGGACCGTACGACGCGCAAACACTCGTCGCGCAGCACGCCGACGAACTTGAGATCAAAATGGTGCCGTTCAAAGAGCTGATCTATTTGCCCGATGACGCCCGCTACGAAGAAGAAGGCAGCATCCCGGCGGAGACGCGCGTCGCTAAAATCAGTGGCACGCAGGTACGCGAAGATTACCTGAATAAAGGACGCTTGCTGCCTGATTGGTTTACTCGCCCCGAAGTCGCGGAAGTGCTGGCGGATAGTTACCCCGCGCGCCACAAACAGGGCGTGTGCGTATGGTTTACAGGCTTGAGCGGCGCGGGCAAATCGACGATTGCCGATATTCTGACGACGCTGCTGCTCGAAAATGGACGCCAACTCACCGTGCTGGACGGCGATGTCGTGCGTACCCATCTGAGCAAAGGTCTCGGCTTCAACCGTGAAGACCGCGATACGAATATTCGGCGCATTGGCTATGTCGCAGCAGAAATCGTGCGGCACGGTGGCGTCGTCGTGTGCGCGGCGATCAGCCCCTATCGTTCTACACGCGCTGATATACGCAATATGATGGGCAGCGACCAGTTCGTCGAGGTTTTTGTCGATACGCCGATTGAAGTGTGCGAGCAGCGCGACGTGAAAGGCTTATACGCCAAAGCACGGCGCGGCGAGATCAAAGAGTTTACGGGTATCGATGACCCGTATGAAGCGCCGCTCAACCCGGAGATCACACTGCAAACCGTCGCGGTCACGCCGGAAGAAAATGCGCGCTTGATCATGGAGTTTCTGGGGGCGCAAGGATTCGTGCTCGTGCCCGAACCCGTCGCTGCGGTGAACGGACGGCATTAAACGGGGTTGGCGTCATGATTCTGAGGGCGCGTTCTGAACCCTATAAATACCCCAGTCGAGATGTAATCTTCAGCGCCTCACCCTGCTTGCGAAGCAAGCAGGGTGAGGCGTTTACGACACGGGTTATTCGGTCGCCGCTCCAGTGCTGAGCAGCGCGACAAAATCGATCTCCAACATCACGATGTCGCTGACATTCGCCACATTGGGCACATTCGGAATTTCTAAGCCAAAATCGGCGCGCATGACCGCCCCCGCGGCTGTACCTTCTACGCGGTTGCCGTCAACTGGGATTACCAAAACGCTGAATCGCACTTCCTGCGTGACATCGCGCAGCGTCAGGTTGCCCATCATGACGAAATTGATCGGCTCACCCATGATGATTTCCGTCGGTTCAAATTCGCGCAGGCTCGTCGGTTCAAATTGTGCGAACTCGAAACGATCATCCGACGATTGCAAAATCTGACCACGAATCGCGCGGTTACGCAGTTCGCTGTCCGTCGCCAACGTGCGGACATTGATGCGGATCACGCCGACCTGCGATTCTTCGGGGTCAGCAAAATTGACACCGATTTGCCCGGCGACCTGGTTCGTGACGCCAACCACGCGCACGGGGTTGCCCGCTAACACTTCATCCAGCGAGAAGCGGACTTCGCTTTCTTCCGGGATAATATCAAATACGGTCAGCTCGTCGGACAAGCTGGGGTCTTGTTCAGCGGCAATGCCGCTTATGGGCGCTGCTGCTTCGGCGCTCTCGGCAGGTTGTTCGACGACCAACGTTGGCGCGCTGATCACCTGACTGGCTTCGCCAGACCCGCCCGTAACGTAGATATAGCCGAAAGCTGCGACGCCCAGCAGCACGACCACCACAATGCCAATCGTGATGATGCGCCCCATATTATTCTGACGATTGGGTTGTTCACTCATGTAAGCATTCTCCTATGGTATCGGGTGCGATTTCATGTTCGATGATAATGTAGGATACGTCGTCAAACCTGAACACGAGATGAGTGCAGGCGCGCGTTGACAGCAATTCGACACAAATTTTACAGGTCGGCAGCAATTTGGCGGGTTTGAGTAGTGCTGTTCTGACGCATCGAGAACAGCAGTACGCCGATGATGATGACCACCACGACCGCCCAATACGCAAACCACACCGGCTGACTACTGATCAAGTCGTGCAAACGATATGGATCGTCCGCAGTCAAGAGCTGCGGGACGAGTTCGGTGACGATGCCGAAAATGCCGACCGCGATCATCAGGACGCCCGACGCGCGGCTGATCGGCTTGTTATTACGCGCCAATAAACGAACCAACCGTCGTTGAAACGGCAGCGCCAAAATCGGCAGCAGCATGAGCGGCCACCCAAAGCCAACGCCAAACGCGAGAAAATAAATCACGCCATCGCGCAAGCCTTCGAACGTCCCAGCGCCGTACAAAAACGCGGTCGCAATCACGGGCGCGGTACACGGCAGTGTCATCGGACCGAACATTAAGCCGTAAAGATACGCACTGATATACGGATTGCGCAGCATTGGCGATCGTGCCGTCGCCAATTTCGCAAATGGATTGCGGTCGAGCAGCATCAGGATGCCGAGTAAGATCACCGCGCCATATACGACGGGCAAAATCACACGCAGCAGCCCGGCAACGCTCGCCAGAATCAAGCCGATGATCACCATCGTTGTCAAAATACCGATAAACACCAGCACGCCGAGCAGCGCGGTCGCGCGACGAGAACGCGACTCGGCACCGCCCGCCAAAAACGCGATCAAACCTGGATACAACGGCAGCATACAAGCGTTGGTCAGGATCGCCGCACTGCCGAGCGCGAATGCGGTCACGATCAATTCGAGCATAGACTTTATACTTTCAACTATGCCGCTACAGACTCTCGGCGCGAATGGTCGCTAAAGCTTCTTCAGGCGACGGATTGCCGAGCATCAGTGTCGTCGCTGTGCCATTGGGGCGGATGATGAAGTGTGGCTGGCTTGGTGGGTTGCCGATGCTCAAACCGAACTGCGCCACCAACGCCGTCATCAATTCGGGCGTGGCGACAGCGAAACGCCAATCGAAACCCTCATTTTCGGTATACGTCAGCAAATCGGCGTCACTCAATGCCGTTTGTACATCCAGCGAGATGAAGATGACATTCTCATCCGCGACTTCCGGCATCACCGCGCCCTGCAAGTTGCGCTGGCTGACGCGACAGTTGGCACACCACGTCGCCATTGGCTGCACGTATACGGTTTGCCCGACGAAATCGGCAAACGTGAAGGTGTTTCCGGTGCGCACGTCGGTGAGCGCGATGGTTTGCCACGCCGCGAGCGGGATCGTATCGACGACGGCAGATTCGCTGTCAGCGGTTGGGTCATAAAGCGGCGCGACATATGGTTCAACGGTGGGGGTTGGCGCAGCATTCGATGCACAACCGACGATCAAAACGAGCAGCACGAACGATAAAACGAGCGGTATACGATACACAGGGATTCTCCAATGAATAACGGGTAGAAAGGGATATGTCAAACCTCACCCCCCAAACCTCTCTCCGTGTGGAGAAGGGCGGCATGCGCCAGCGTGCGGGTTGAGGTTATCGTCGCATTCTATCAATTGATGACGCCTTATCGCCGCTGCAATCTTTCGTCAAAAACCTTAACAATCGATAACGACGCATCAAACGCTCATCCGATTAGAATATGTGATACTCAATCATCGCAGACACGGGGATAATGATGCAGGTCAAAATCGGCTTCACAATTGAACGCTTACAAGACGGGCATTTACTGGTATATCGCTTCAGTGATATTTTTCGCCCCACCGTCGATGCGTGGGTGCAAAGCATCCATACCGAATATGCCGCATGGAATCACCCAATGCTGCGTACACTGCTCGATCTGCGGGCAGCAGGCGGAGTCATCAGTCCTTATGCTGTCAATAACGCGCGTCCATTGGCGCAGCTTCGCCCCGACCTGCATGGCAGATTGGCAATTGTCATCAGCAATCGTGTCGCCGCGCAGATCATTTCGGCGGCGATCCGCGCTAATTTGAATATGCACCGACGCCGTTTGTTGTTCGCGGATGATCAATCGGCAATCACATGGCTTCTGCGCGACGATTAACCGCTTGTATTCGCTCAGAAAATCGCCAACAATGACGAAGATTAAATCCTCTTTAAGAAATCGAGAACTCGTCATGACTTTTGAAGTGATATGGGCGAACCCGCAAAAAGATATTGTGTTACAGCGCTTCATCGATCATTTTCAAATTGAAGATTACTTTTCCGTCGTCGAACAATCCGCCGCGCTGCTGCTTACGGTCACGCATCCAGTCGATTTGATCATCATGCTGCCCGATCACGGCGATTACAACCTGAGCACGTTTTCCCGTGTCGCCGAAGTCGAAGCGAAAGTCCCTGCCAATCAACGCATGATTGTCGTCATCAATGCGCCGTTGGCAGTGCGTTTGCTCATCGATGCGTCGCGGGTGCTGGCAGCGCGTGCGACCGCCAATTTATATCATGCCGCAACCGTGCAAACGGGCTTCGATTTGCTGAAGAAATTGAGGGAAAAGCACAATACTGATTAAGCATTTCTGGTCACTTCGACTATTTGCATGTTAAAGCAAAATGAACCACAATTAAGCCTTAGCCGTAAGTATTATGCACACGGTGGTGAGCGTAAGTTTACCGCGTTATTGGGACATCTCTGGAGGCTTTTCAATGAAAGTTACACGTTTTGCTGTACTGCTGTTGGCGCTCGTGGCTGTATTGAGCGTTGTCGGTGGTGTTATCGCGCAAGAAGGCGATAATATCCTCGTCACCGGTCGTCAGATGGGCGCAAGCGACATCCCGACGATTGACCCGTCGCTGGCGGAAGATGTGCCGTCGGTACAAATCATCGTCGAACTGTTCCCCGAACTGGTTCGTTTGAACGAAGAATCTGTCCTCCCCGAACCAGGCATGTCGACGTTTGAAGTGAGCGAAGATGGTTTGGTCTACACCTTCAACATCACCCCCGAAGTGCCATGGGTGCGCTATAACGCCGACAGCGGCGCCGTTGAACAGGTTATGGACGAAGCGGGCAGCCCGCGCTACGTGACGGCGGCGGATTACGCCTACGGCATGATGCGCACGCTCAACCCCGAAACCGCAGGCCCATACCAATATGTGTTGACCCCGTGGATCGCGGGTGGTGTTGAATATGGCACGGCAGACCCGGCGACCGCCGATCTCGCCGCGCTGTCGGCAGCCGTCGGCATCAGCATCATCGATGAATATACGCTGGAAGTCACCACCCCAGAAGTCTCGGCGATTACGCCGTTGATCTTCGCACTCTGGATCAGCACGGCGCAGCCGTCGTGGGCAATTGATGAATTCGCGGAATTCTGGATCGAACCCGCGAGCATCAACACCTATGGCCCGTTCGCGCTCAAGGAATGGAATCGCGGCGATGGCGGCGATTTGACGCTCATCCGCAACCCGTTCTTCCCCGGCAGCAACGCTATTCCGCAAGCGAGCATCGAAGAAATTCAGTTCCGTTTCCTGGATGAAGAAGCCCAGTTGACCGAATTTGAAGCGGGTACGCTCGATATTTCCGAAGCGCCCGGCGCGCAAATCGACCGTATTTTGGCGGACGAAGCGCTGAGCGCGGCTTACTTCAATGGTCCCGGCAGTGGCACGTATTATTACGGCTTCAACGTCGAAATCGCACCGTTCGATGATGCGCGCGTCCGTCGTGCATTCTCGCAGGCGATTGATCGTCAGGCGATCATCGACAATGTGTTGAGCGGTCAGGAAATTGCGGCGCAGTTCTTCAGTGTCCCCAGCCTCGTCGCCGCGCCGACCGCCGAACTGTACCCCGACGGCGGCATTTTCACCGATATCGATAGCGCACAAACGCTGTGGGCAGAATATCTGGCGGAAACCGGCGCTGACCCAGTGAGCTTCCAAGTCACGATCTTCCACAACGAAAGCAACCTGCACAGCAGCATTGCGCAAGCCATCCAAGCGCAGTGGAGTGAAGCCTTCGGTATCGATGTCCAAATCGCCACCGCCGATTTCGCCACGTATCTTGATACGCGCGGCGATTACCCCGTGTTCCGCGCGGGCTGGCTGTTCGACTACCCCGATACGCACAATTTCATGTACGACGTGGGTTGGCACAGCGATTTGCTCGAACAAAACGATACGCACTGGAGCAACGCCGACTTCGACGCGCTTGTGGACGAAGCCTTCGCCGCGCCGACAGTTGAAGAACGTACCGACCTGTACGCGCAAGCCGAACAGATTCTTGTCAACGACGAAGCTGCCGTCGCCCCGATTTATTATTACGTCACCGACAGCCTGACCGCGCCCGGCATCATCCGCACGCAGTCGTTGATCGGTCGTGAATATTACGAAAAGTGGTCGCTCGGCGAATAGCCCGACCTGTAGGTTTCACATCGATGATAGCGGGCGACCCGGTGGGTCGCCCTTGCGCTATACCGCTACAACACCTCTATTTTGTCGGCGGTCAATTGGTTTTGAATGAAGGTACGGCAACATGGCTGCATTTTTTGCCCGTCGTTTTTTATGGATGCTCGTTGTTTTATTCGTCGTGTCGCTGATCACGTTCGTTCTGCTTCGTTTGGTTCCCGGCGGTCCGTTCAATAACAGCGAACGCGGTGTACCCGATGCGGTGCGCCGCAACATGGAAATTAAATACGGGCTCGACCGGTCGCTGCCCGAACAATACCTGAGTTATATCGGTGATATCATCATTCCCCGTCTGACCGACGATGAATGGCGGCGCACGATCACCGAAGATTATTTGATCAATATTCCGCTCCCGCTTTTGGGCGAAGACGCGGCGCTGCGCTGGATGAATTTTGGACCATCGCTGCGCACACGCAGTCGCACCGTCGCGGGAATTTTTCAAGAAAATTTGCCAATTTCATTTCAGCTTGGCTTGGCGGCAATGGCGGTGGCGATGGCGATTGGCATCCCGTCGGGGATTTTCGCCGCGCTCCGTCGTAATACCGTCGTCGATTATGCCAGTATGGGCATTGCAATCATCGGTGTAAGCGTGCCTGTCATCATCATGGGGCCGATTTTGCAGTATGCGTTCGCCGTCAACTGGAAAATATTCTTACCGACCGGTTGGGGTACGCTGCAAACGATGGTCCTGCCCGCGTTCGCGCTCGGCTTCGCACAATCGGCGCTGTTAGCACGGCTGACGCGTGCCAGTCTGCTGCAAGTCATGAATGAAGATTATATTCGCACTGCGCGTGCAAAGGGCTTGAGCGAACGCGGCGTCATCCTATTCCATGCGCTCAAAAACTCGCTCATCCCGGTCGTGACCGTGTTAGGTCCTTTGTTCGCTGCGCTGCTGACAGGGACATTCGTCACCGAAACCATCTTCGGCGTGCCGGGTATGGGGCGCGCGTTTGTCACCAGCGTGACCAACCGCGATTACCCGGTGGTGATGGGGACAATTTTGTTGTATGCGTTTTTCCTGGTGCTTGCCAATACGATTGTCGATGTGGTGTATGCGTGGCTTGACCCGCGTATCCGATATAACTAGAGGGAAAGGCTAACACGCATGGCTGCGGTCGGAAATAGTAAAGGTGGAGCGCCAGCGGTCCCTCAGATCGCCAAACTGAACACCAAAACCAAAAGCGTCAGTTTGTGGGGCGACGCCTGGAAGCGCCTGCGCCGCAACAAATTCGCGCTGATGGGAATTTTTATCATTCTGTTCGCTATTTTCGTGGCAGTATTTGCCGATCAGATCGCGCCGTACACCTATGCCGAGCAGGATTTGCCCGCGCATGACAGCGCCCCCGAATGGGTGATCGCGCTGTTTCCAAACATGATTCCCGTCGAAGACGGTGGATATGTCGCCATCAACAACAATTATCCGCTCGGTACCGACGGACTCGGACGCGACTTGCTCAGCCGTATCATTCATGGCACGCGCGTCTCACTGCTCGTCGCGTTTATTGGACCGTTGGTCGCGCTTTTGGTCGGTACGGCGGTTGGTTTGATCGCGGGCTACATGGGCGGCGCGGTCGATAATATTCTGATGCGCTTTGCCGACGTGATGTATGCGTTCCCGACGCTGTTATTCGTGATTCTGCTGCTTTCGTTCTTTCGATCCAGTGTCGCCCAGCCCGAAGTCGGGTCGTTCGCGTATTCGTTAGCGCTCATCGACCGCTACAGCGGCGGCATGATCTTTGTCATCATCGGTATTGGCGTCACCTCGTGGATGAATCTGGCACGTTTGGTGCGCGGGCAAATTCTGAGTGTGCGCGAAAAAGAATTCATCGAAGCGGCACGTTCGATGGGTGTTGGAATGCGCGGGATTATGTTCCGTCATATGCTGCCGAATATTTTGGGACCCATGATCGTCGCAGAAACACTGACGATACCCGCGTATATCAGCTTTGAAGCCTTCCTGAGCTTTATCGGCTTGGGCGTGCAAGCACCAACGCCGAGTTGGGGCAGCATGATCGCGGACGGGCGTATCGCCATCGCATCGTATCCCAATCAAGCAATTTTCCCGGCGATTGCGCTGTTTCTGGTCATGTTCGCGTTCAACTTTTTGGGTGATGGCTTACGTGACGCGCTCGACCCACGGATGCAGGGCGTGGACTAACCCCGCCGATGTGGACGACCGATTACCAAGTCCGTATCGATGCCGCGTCAGAGACGATCTGGCGCGGATTGATCGCCTTTGAGCACTGCCCCGATTAGGAATTACCACCCGGTACGGTACAATCGCGTCTATGATCACATTTCTGAAACGCTTTTTAACGTTTATCTGTGTCGTTTACGGCATCGTCATTATCGCTTATCTGGTTGGTTACGCACTTCTGGGCGACTCACCCACACCCATCGGCTTATTGGCAAACGTGATGCCGCTTCCGCTGCTGCCCGCTTTGATCCTGCTGCCGCTCGCGTTGATCGCGCGGCGTTGGCTAGGCGTGGCGCTGATACTTCCCGCACTGGTGATGCTGATTGTAAATTACGTGGGATTGTTCGTGCCGACCGAGTCACAGGCAGCACAAGACCCGCCCCTACAAACTGGTGTACAAACCTTCACCGTATTGACCTTCAACACGCTCGCCAAGCAGCGCACCGTCGATGAAACCTTTCAAATCATCCGTGACGCCGACGCTGATATCGTGCTGATTCAGGAACTCAATATCAATCTGGCGGATGTGATCAGCGAACAACTGGCGCAGGCTTACCCGTATCAATTTTTGCGTTCGCGCACCTTCAGCGTGACAGGCATGGGGATGATCAGCAAATACCCACTGCAAGAAGGCGAATACTGGCGCGAAGCGGCACACTGGGGGCGGCAAACCGCGTGGATCACTATCGGTGAGCGACGAATCGCGGTGTTCAACGTCCATGCGTTAGCACCTTTCGCGCGCGGACGCGGTTTTTACGATGACTCACGGCGCGACTTCGATATTGACACGATTTTGAACTGGTTCGCGACCACTGCCGATACGGAATACCAAATCGCGGCGGGTGACTTCAATATGACCGACCAAACGCTTCATTACCGCGAAATGACAGCGCAGTTTAGCGACGCTCACCGTGCGATCGGCGTTGGCTTCGCGCCGACATTTCCTAACTTCAACCGCGCCGAAAGCGATTCCAGCTTCCCGTTGACATGGATTCCGCCGCTCATCCGCATCGATTATGTGTTTCATGCGCCGACACTGCGCGCGCTAGATGCGCGTACCCTGCCTGATTCTGGCGAGAGCGATCATTATCCGGTGCTGGTGACGTTGGGGTTTGAGAACTAAACCCCAACGTCCTCCCTCAGCTTACTGGCTGCGCAAGCCGTTCCTAGAGCATCGTCAACTGCACGTTGTACAAATGGGCGTATGCGCCATTGGTGGCGATGAGCTCATCATGCGTGCCTTCTTCGGCAATACCGTCGTCGGTCAAAACGAGGATTCGCCGCGCGTTGCGAATCGTGGACAAGCGATGCGCGATCACGAGCGTGGTGCGATTTTCGCTCAGTTTTTCCATTGATTGCTGCACGGCGCGTTCACTTTCATTATCGAGCGCGCTGGTTGCTTCATCGAAAATTAAAATCGGCGGGTCTTTTAAGAATACGCGCGCGATGCTCAAGCGCTGTTTTTGCCCGCCCGAAAGTTTAACGCCGCGCTGACCAATATCCGTCTCGTAAGCATCTGGCAGCGCCATGATGAACTCGTGCGCGTTGGCTTTTTTGGCAGCGGCGATCATCTCGTCGTGTGTCGCATCAAGCTTGCCATAGTGGATGTTTTCTGCCACGCTGCCCGCAAACAAATACACATCCTGCTGCACCACGCCAATGGCATTGCGCAGCGATTGCAGCCGCACATCGCGTATATCGTACCCGTCGATCAAGACTGCGCCGTCGCTGACCTCATAAAAGCGCGGGATCAACGAACACAGCGTGGTTTTGCCCACGCCCGACGCCCCCACTAATGCGACATACTCTCCGCTGACGATGCGAAACGATAGATTTTTCAGTACGTCGTCATGGTGCTGTTGATACCGAAAGCTGACATTCTCGAACGTGATGTCGCCGTGTACGCGCGGCAGATCGACGGCAGCGGGCGCATCTTGAATATCTGGCGCGATCTCCAACAGTTCCATAAAACGGTTGAATCCGGTCACCCCTTCTTGATACCGCTGCGCAAAATTGACCGCGCGCTGAATCGGGTCGATCAAAATGCTGACGCACAACAAATACGTGAGCAAATCCGCCAAGTCGAGCGTCCCACTCACAATCGCCATGCCGCCCAAGATGATCACTACAACCGTGATTAACTGGCTGAACGCGATCATACCGCCGTAGAAAAAGGCTTCGCTTTTATGCCCGTCGCGGCTGCTTTCGACAAACTGTTGATTTTCGTAGGCGAACTTTTCTCGCTCGATGCGTTCGTTGGTGAACGATTTGACGACACGAATGCCGGAAAGCGAGTCTTCGACTTGTGCGTTGATGTCTCCAATGCGGGCGCGGCTTTTACGCATCGCTTTGTTCATGTGCCGGTTGAAGTAAAACGCATACGCTGCCATGATGGGCAAAAACAAAAAGATGATCAACGTGAGCGGCACATTGATCGTGATCAGCAGCACGAACACGCCGATCCCTTTCAAGACGGCAATCGCAAGGTCTTCGGGTCCATGATGGTAAAACTCGGACAGGGAAACCAGATCGCTGGTGATGGGCGTCATCAACTGCCCGGTTTTGTGCGCGTCGTAAAAGCTGAACGAGAGTTTTTGATAATGGTTGAACAGCTCAAGGCGCATATCGCTTTCCATGAGCGTTCCCATCACATGCCCGCGATAATCGACGAACGTATTACAGGCGGTATGCACCACGACCAACCCGATCAACACGCCGCCCATCAATGTGAGCTGCGTGAGCGCGTCGGGCGTATTCGAGCCTAAAATTTGCTTGGTAATGATGCTGGTGCAAAGCGGGATCAACAGTGTGATCGCCGAGACGACGAACGCGCATAGCAAATCGAGCAGCAGCAGCCGTCGATACGGTCGGTAATACGAGAAAAACTTATGCAGGCGGGCAGCGGTTCGCCCGTTGATATTCAACAAAAGTGTCTTTGATCCTTTGAGGGTTTGAAATACGGTGACTCATGAAACGGCGAGAGACGATAAGCCCGTTCAATTGAAATGTCGTCATGATGCACCTGTCCTGAGGATATAAAGAAACACCCGCCATCAGCTTAGCATGAAGACAGGTCGCTGACAAGCAGGAAAGTTCAGGGCGGTATACAAAGGGTATTTGATCAGGCTTTGCCCTACTCGCTCCGCAAGCCGTCCTTCGCCCTACCTACTGAGGATAGGACTCGCCTTGAGCGACGCGACTGGTTGAACTCACCGTTGCACACAACAGTCCTACCCGCGTGCAAACCCGCCGTCAATCACCTATAATCGTGAACGATTCCAATTCTTCTAACGTGGCGCGGGGTGTCATGACCGATGAGTTAATCGGCAAACGATTTGGCGGCTATGAAATCCTGAGCGAAATTGGCAGGGGTGGCATGGCGACGGTGTACCGCGCCGCGCAAGTGGCAATGCGCAGCCGAGTCGTCGCGCTCAAAATTTTGCCACGCCAGTTCATCAACGACGAAAATTACATCATGCGCTTCAACCGCGAAGTCGAGATCGTGGCGAGTTTGGAGCATCGCAGCATCGTCCCGGTCTATGATCACGGCGACTATGACGGGCAGCCGTACATCGTCATGCGCTATATGTCTGGCGGTTCGGTCGATGATCTGCTCAATCACGGCGTGATCCCCGATGCGCGCATCCTGTCGATTCTGGAACAAATCGCGCCCGCGCTCGATTACGCGCACAGCCGTCATGTGCTGCACCGCGATCTAAAGCCGAGCAATGTGCTGATGGACGACGATGGCGGCGCGTATCTGACCGATTTTGGTATCGCGCGCATCATGAACGACCCATCGGTCAGTGCGACCACACAGGGCGTCATCGGCACGCCGAGCTACATGAGTCCCGAACAAGCACAGGGACAAACGCTCGACGGGCGCAGCGATATTTATTCGCTCGGCGTCATGACCTTTGAAATGGCAACGGGAAGGCGTCCCTTCGAGAGCGACACCCCATACAGCGTCGCGGTGCTGCATGTCACAGCGCCACCGCCGACACCGCGTTCGGTCAATCCCAACGTAACGGGCGAAGTCGAAGCAGTGATTCTGGCGGCGATGCGTAAACGACGGGACGAGCGCTTTCAAGATGGTGCATCGCTGGTGAGCGCGTTTCGACGCGCGGTTAAACAGACAGGCGGCATTCGGGACAGCGCGCCCGAAATCCCACGCGCATCGCGCATCGATTCGCCCCTGGATGACTCCCCGACTTCACCGACTCCCGCCCTGCCAATACCCAATTCGCCGCTTATCGGCGCGGGTTATATTCCGGCAATCGCGCCGCGCGCCACCGCCGCTGTGCCAGATGTACCACGTCGGACCGCGCCCGTGTCGCCGCCCATGTATACGCCGCTTCCGCCTGTTATCCAAGGGGTGTACCCACCACCGTCTGCCCCGATTATCAAGCCGCGCCGCACGATTGGCGGCATCTGGATTGGTGCGCTGGTCGGCGGCTTGATCGGCTGCGGCTTGCTCACGGCGATTTTGATTGCGCTCGTACTGGTGGTCATGCAAACCAGCCAGGAAGAAAACAGCATCCGCGCTGCGACTCAGACCGTCGATGCATTGGCGACACTCGATGCGATGACTCCAGTCAACGCCACGACGCCGACGCGCCCGACACGCACAGTCAGCGCATCGACGCCGACATTACTGCCCGGTGTGATGTTGGACGCACCTATCGGCATACGTGACACCGATACAACGTTGAGTGGCAGAATCGTGTATGCCGCCGAACGTGACAACAGCGGACGCGCGATTACGCCGGGCGAGCCGGGTGATTACAATTTATACTGGCTCGATCTTGCTACGCGCGCCGAAACCCGCTTGACCGGGACGGCGTATATCGAAATCGCACCCGCTGTCTCGCCCGATGGCGACTCGATCGCGTTCATCGCTGACCGCGATAACGACTTCGATTTATACGTGATGAACGTGCGTACGTTGGCGGTGCGCCGCCTGACGCAAAATAACGTCCCAGACCGCGCGCCTGCATGGAGCACCGACGGTGCGTACCTGGTGTATTCGTCCGCGACCGACGATGGCTATAATCTGTATCGCATCGATTCCAACGGCAATAATCCAGAACTTATTTATGATGCGCCAGAAGGTCAGCGCGCCAGCGATGCTGCGTATTCGTCAGACGGGCGTTATCTGCTGTTCACGCTGGGTGACAACGGTGATGCTTCGACGTGGGAGATCATGCGGCTGGATACGCTCACTGAAGAGGTGATCGCGCTCACCGATAACGATGTCAAAGAGTGGGGCGCGTCGTTCACACCCGATGACGGTATTTTATATTTGACCGAGCGCGTTAACGGTGACGACAGTTTGGGTTACGCTGCAATTGCGCGCATGAACATCGACGGCGGCGACCCGGCGCTCGTGTACGACGGCGACGGCTACGAATCGAGCGCGCGTTTTTCTGCCGATGGCGAGCTGTTGATCTTCACGTCCGATGTGAGCGGGCGCGACGAGTTGTACGCGCTGCCGGCGGCGGATTTGCCGAGCGACGAGACCACACCCGAAGTGCTGACGACGGACGGCGGATTTGGTGCGGTGTGGTTAGGAGAGTAACTCACCTTACGTAGATTGCCCTCATCCTGAATTCTTCTCCCTCAGGGAGAAGGACTTCCCCTACCGCGACTGTTTTTCACCCCTCGCCCTGAGCCCTCAGGGCGAGGGTCTTAGGGTGAGGGCAAAAATAAGGTTTCGTGATTTACTGAAATCAGCAGCCTGTGTGAAACCAGCGTTTAGCAATCGTAGTACAGTTGGAATTCGTAGGGATGCGGGCGCAGCGCAATCGGATCGACATCGTGCGCCTTTTTGTAATTGATGTACGTTTCGATGTAATCCTGCGTGAACACGCCGCCATCGAGTAAGAATTCGTGATCGCCTGCCAGCGCATCGAGCGCGCCTTGCAGACTGCCCGGCACGGTCGGCGTATTATGACCTTCTTCGTACAGGTCATAATCGGCGGGGTCGCCCGGATGAATCTTGTTCTTGATGCCATCCAAGCCCGCCATCAACAGCGCGCTGAACGTCAGATACGGGTTGCATGATGGATCGGGGAAGCGGGCTTCGATACGCTTCGACTTGGGGTTGTTGCTGTACATAGGAATACGAATCGCCGCCGAACGGTTGCGCGCACTGTAGACCAGGTTGACAGGTGCTTCATAACCGGGCACCAAGCGACGGTAACTGTTGGTCGTCGGCGCGGCGAAGGCGAGAATGGCGGGCGCGTGCTTCAAAATGCCGCCGATGTAATACAGCGCGGTTTCGCTGAGCAGTGCGTAGCCGTTCGCATCGTAGAACAACGGTTGTCCGTCTTTCCACAGCGATTGGTGACAGTGCATCCCCGACCCGTTATCGCCAAAAATCGGCTTGGGCATAAAGGTTGCCGTGTACCCGTGCTGATACGCCACGTTGCGGATGATGTATTTGTACATCAGCAGTTTATCCGCCATGGTCAGCAGCGGCTGAAAGCGCATATCGATTTCTGCTTGTCCTGCACCGCCGACTTCGTGGTGATGCACTTCGATATCGATGCCGACATTCATCAGTTGTTCGACCATCTCGGCGCGCAAATCTTGCAGTTTGTCGGTCGGGCTAACCGGAAAATAACCTTCTTTGGCGCGGGGACGATAGCCCAAGCCCATTTCACCCGTGCCCCACGCGCCAGATGACGAATCGACTTTGTAAAACGTACCGTTCGGCTGGCTGTCATACGCCACGCCCGTGAAGATGAAAAATTCAGCTTCGGGTCCCACAAAACACGTATCGGCAATCCCTGTTTGTTTCAAGTGTGCTTCGGCACGCCGCGCGACGCCACGTGGGTCACGCGCATACGGTTCGCCTGTAATATCGACCACATCGCAGATGATGCTCAGCGTCGTCTTGGCGGGGATCGGATCGATAAACGCCGTTGACGGGTCAGGGATCAAGTTCAAGTCGCTGACGTTGATCGTCTGAAAGCCTTGAATACTCGATCCGTCAAAGCCAAGTCCTTGTGTAAAAACATCTTCGTCAAAATGGCTAAAGGGAATGCTGAAGTGCTGAACGATACCGCGCACATCGGTGAACTTCACGTCCACTTCGCGCACATCATTCTCGCTCGCCCACTTCAAAAGTTCGGCGGGCGACGCACCTGCTGGCGGAACGAGGCTGTTCATATCGGGTCTTCTCCGTTTTGTGAAACATCACTAAAAACATTGTAAGGCGAGCATTATAACGGGCGTGTTAGACTGTGTTGTGGGGAAAAAGCGTATAAAAAGCACGCTGATTGCCTGTGCAAAGTAGCTAAACAATCATGCTCAGCCCGTCAATGTCACCTGTTGGAGGGTCTTTGTTTACACTTTATAATCGCCAAACGATTTATCCGCGTGTATCCTGAGGATTGACACCATCATCGAAACCGCACCCCCCTCATTGACACGCCGCGCGCGCAGCCGCCATCGATTAGCGATCATCGGGTTGCTCGGCATCGTGATTATTTTCCTTGCCGTTCGCATCAGCCAGACACCGCTGTCGATAGCGCTGGCGTCAGAAGATTCGGGCGTATTTTTGTACGAAGGCTGGCGTCTGCTCGAAGGGGATTTGCCGTATCGTGATTTTTGGGATCATAAGGGTCCCGTTTTATTCGCGATCAACGCATTCGGCGTGCTGCTTTCAGGACGCACGCGCTGGGGCATTTTTCTCGTCGATTCACTTGGCTTGATCGTCGGTATGGTCGTGCTGTTTCGCGCGCTGCGGCGGACTAACGGCACGTTGGCGGCGCTGTGCGGGCTGTGTGTGATCGGTGCGGGCGTACAGATTTACCTGCCGCAGGGTAATCAGGCTGAAAGTTATGCGATGACATTCGCGATGATCGCGTATGCACTCGTTGACTCCACGCGGCGATCTACCCACGCCAGCGCACGCGCTGCCTATATCACAATTGGCGTGCTGAGCGCCCTCAGCGTGTTCATCAAGTTCAATATGATCGGCTTCATGCTTACGATTGGGCTGCATCAGCTGCTCGTAAGTGTGTCTGCGCGAACCGTTCGCACATTCGTTCAGCGTATTTCGTGGATGGTGATCGGCACGCTGATCGTCGCTGTACCGATGGTCGTTTATCTGGTCACCAACGGCATCCTCGCGGATTATCTCGACGCCAATATCACCTTTAATTTGTTGTATGCAAGTACTCGCCGCGACAGCCTGCTCGCGCTTGAGCGCGGCTTTGATCTGCTGCCGTTGATGATTCTGCCGACGCTGTGCTGGTTGTTCGCCGCGTTTCAGGTGATCACGCGCAAACGCATCCCATTGTTGGTCGGCGTGGCGTTGATCGGGTTCGTAGTCGAATGGCTGCTGATCGTGATTCCGGGTCGCGTCTATGACTATTACTACGCGACGATTCTGCCGTCGGCAGGGATTTTGACGGCGTACGCGATGGCACAAACAGCGCTGTCGGTGGCGCGCATTGCGCCACTGATTCCCAGACGTAGCATCATCGCGGGATTCCTAGCTGTTTTGATCGTCATCCCCAGCGCTTACTCCGCCATTCGGTTACGCCGTGAGCGGATGACGCCAGTGCTGGAGACGTTGCAAGGCGCTGCGAGCGCTATCGACGAACGGTCAGCGTCGATCCCAAGCCTGCTGGCATATGGACCGTGTACGGCGCTTCAGTTCATCGTCGGCAGTCCCGCGCCGAGCCGCTGGACGTTCCCGATCCCGTTACTGCTCGTGCCTTACAACACCCCTGAACGCATCGACGAATATATCGGGGATATTGTGGGCGCGGATGTCGAAATGATCGTCGATTGTTCGGCAGTCAATCCGTTCTTACCGCCGTTGGATCAGGCGACCCGCGATGCATGGCGCGCCAGCCAAACCAGCGACGTAATCGAAACCATATTCACGCCGTTGTACGCATATATCGAAGTCAACTATACCCGTGTGGCGGCGGTCGAACCGTTGAAATGGGCGCTGTTCGTGCGTAATGATCGATTGACGCCGTGAAGACAGATTACGGAAGAAAAATGAAACCCAACACCTACTGCGCTGTTCGGTCAATCGTGCTATAGTTTTAACTGTAAGGTTTTTGCAAATAATCTTGCTTGAGGCATGTTTATCCGATTGCGAAAGGAAGGTCTTTCATGCGTCGTGTTTTGATGCTCGCGGTGGTGGTGGTCATGCTGATGTCGAGCGTGGCGGTCGCATCCGCGCAAAATGGCACCACGATCTACATTGTCGGCTATGGCGATACGTTGGCGCGCATTGCCGCCCGCTTCGGAACGACGGTGAACGAAGTCGCCGCCGTGAACGGCATTTATAATGTCAACCTGATCTATGTCGGTCAGCAGTTGGTCATCCCAACCGGGCATTATCCGCCGCCCCCGCCTCCGCCGACTCAGCCACCGCCTCCGCCCCAAACCAGTTACTATGTCATCCAGCGGGGTGATACGCTGGCACGCATCGCGGCATGGTTCGGTACGACGGTGCACGCGCTGCAACAGGCAAACGGAATCCTGAACCCGAATTATATTTACGCGGGCATGGTGCTGTATATCCCGCCCGCCGCGCCACCGCCGCCGATCTATGTGACCGCCTATCACGTCCGCTATGGCGATAGACTGGCGCTCATCGCCGCCCGCTTCGGCACGACGGTGAACGCGATTGTCTCGTACAACGGCATTTACAATCCGAATCTGATTTATGCCGGGATGTTGATTTATATTCCGCGTTACTATTGAGTCAACGGGTGTGGCACAGCCATGCCCCTACAAGATACATGATGAAACGGCGACTCCGAGCAGGGATCGCCGTTTTTGTGTTAGAATCAACGACAATCAACCCGTGTTTTCCGCGCTAGGAGCGTGACCTGATGCGACGTTCTCGCCTGATCTCGATCTGCTGCCTGATGCTCGTTTTGTGCAGCCCTCTCATGCTCCGCGCGCAGCAAGCGACGCCGCCACCCAACATCGTGTATGTCGCGCCCGGTGATAGTCTGGCATTGATCGCGCAGCGCAACGGAACGACAGTGAGTGCGCTTTTGGCGGCGAACCCTTCGATCACCAATCCTGATCTGGTATTTGTCGGTCAGGCGATCATCATCCCGTCACGCGGTGCGCCAGCGGCGACCGCGACAGCGACCGGATCAAGACCTGTCGCAACGCTGACGGGCACACAAACGATCACGCCGACGCCAAGCATCACACCAACATTGACATGGACGCTGCCGCCGACCGCGACCGCGACCGGAACGCGCACGCCGATTCCGCCGAACACACCGACAATTCCGGCGCAGGGTGGCACTGTGAATACGCTTGTCCCCGCTGTCGAGAGCGATTTACCATTCGAATTGGGCGGGCAGGTGTTCAGCTTCGCCCGACCCGACGCGATGGGTGATGCAGGCATGACGTGGGCGCGGGCGCAAATCCGCTGGAGTCTGGGCGATTCTATCGACGCCGCACGCGGCGCGATTGATGCGGCACGGCAAAGCGGATTCAAGATTTTGCTCAACGTCGTCGGCAATCCGGCGCAGTTGGCGGGCGACCCAGCGACGTATTATCAGAATTTTGGCACGTTTTTAGCACAGGTCGCTGCGCTCAACCCCGATGCTATCGAAGTGTGGCGCGCACCCAACACAGCGCGCGAATGGCTGCCCGGCTTGATTAGTCCGGCGGCGTACACCCAGTTATTGACGGTCGCCTACAACGCGATCAAGACCGCCAACGTCAATGTCATTGTAATCAGCGCCGCGCCAGCCGTGACGAATATCTACAGCGGTTGTACGCCGACGGGCTGTGATGACGCACTTTTCATTCAGGGCATGGCGGCGGCAGGCGTGGACGCGGTCGCGGATTGCATCGGCGTCGGCTATGTCGATGGTTATGTGCCGCCGGACGCGACGACAGGCGATATACGCACGGTCTTTCACGGGCGCTATTTCGTCAGCACGTTCAATGTATACGCGCTCACATTCCCGAACAAGCCGCTGTGCCTGACCGAAATCGGCTACTTATCGGGCGAAGGTTATGATCCGCTCCCGCCTTTTTATGCATGGGCGGCGAATACATCGGTCGATGATCAAGCGGCATGGCTGGCGGGCGCGGCAGCTTTGGCGCGCGACAGCGGGCGCGTACGTTTATTCATGGTATGGAATATCGATTCGAACTTGTACGGTACGGATCCGTTGGCGGGATGGGCGATTGTGCGCCCGGATGGTTCTTGCGCGGCGTGCGACGCACTCGGCGCGGTGATGGGAGGGTAGGAAATGACAACGCAAACAATAGACCAAACACAGGTGACACCCACGCATGTGAGCGCTGACGAGTACATGGCACACTATGCACATTTGCGCTACGAATGGGTCAACGAGGAGTTGATTAAATTGTCGCCAATTACAGAACCCACGCCAAACGACGCGGATGAATAAGCCAGGCGTAGCCTAAGCGCTTGTAAACAACCCGCAAAAACGCGCGCGTCCGCATTGCGACGAACCGCGAATCGCCTTACACTAATGTGTATAT
>Ga0163154_10000592_pt1 | contig 56251 bp, 58 predicted proteins | sample OliLakLV19MP9P1_FD_148649 | JGI IMG/M metagenome (GOLD analysis project Ga0163154, IMG submission 148649) | Freshwater microbial mat bacterial communities from Lake Vanda, McMurdo Dry Valleys, Antarctica - Oligotrophic Lake LV.19.MP9.P1 | ecosystem: Environmental > Aquatic > Freshwater > Lake >...
CCATTCCAGACACCCTTGTGAATCTGACAGACCTCTATTGTTCCTCTTGTCCAAAACTCACTTCCATTCCAGATACCCTTGTGAATCTGACAAGACTCTTTTGTTCCTCTTGTCCAAATCTCACTTCAATCCCAGATACCCTTGTGAATCTGACAAGACTCTTTTGTTCCTCTTGTCCAAATCTCACTTCTATTCCAGAAACTCTTGTGAATCTGATATATCTTGATTGTAACTCTTGTCCAAATATCACTTCCATTCCAGATATCTTTGTGAATCTGACAGACCTCTATTGTTCCTCTTGTCCAAAACTCACTGTCATTCCAAACACCCTTGTGAATCTGACAGAACTCTATTGGTGGGATTGTCCAAAACTCACTTCCATTCCAGACACCCTTGTGAATCTGACAAAACTCAATTGTAGAAATTGTCCAAAACTCACTTCCATCCCAGACACCCTTGTGAATCTGACAAAACTCGATTGTAGAAATTGTCCAAAACTCACTTCCATTCCAGACACCCTTGTGAATCTGACAGAACTCGATTGTAGAAATTGTCCAAAACTCACTTCCATTCCAGACACCCTTGTGAATCTTACAGAACTCAATTGTTCTGGATGTCCTTGGATCAATTCACTTTATAATCCCAAATATGAGAAAAACGTGAAGAAGTTCAAGGAAGACTATGATTCTCTTCTTTCATCTACTCTTTATCCCTTTCTAACGCGAAAAATTGTGAAGTTTCTCATCCCGATAGAAATCTAAATTGAATTTTTTTCAAAGATTCTTTGAAAAATAATAATGTGTGTTATCTGTAGAAATGAATATGACCCTGAAATGGAAAGCCTCATGTGTGATGGTTGCCAAACTCTCACTTCCATTCCAGATACTCTCATCAACATAACACTACTTGATTGTAACAATTGTCCAAATCTAACTTATATTCCAGACACCCTCATCAATCTAACCAAAATCTACTGTTCTCGCTGTCCGAAGCTCACTTCCATTCCAGACACCCTTGTTAATCTAAGAAGTCTTTATTCCTCTTGTTTAAGAATCACTTCTCTTCCATCAACCCTTGTTAATCTCACATATCTTTATTGTTATTTTTGCCCAAGACTCACTTCGATCCCGTCTTCATTTGTGAATCTTATTTGGCTTAATTGCTCAAATTGCCAAAATCTCACCTTCATTCCAGATACCTTTGTGAATTTGATACATCTCAATTGTTGGAATTGTACAGCCCTCACTTCTCTTCCGAATACACTCATCAATCTAACGGATCTCCTTTGTTACGATTGTACAAAGCTTACTTCACTTCCAGACACATTTGGAAATCTAACACAACTTCATTGTTCTCGTTGTCCAAAACTTACTTCTATCCCAAACACACTTATCAATTTAAGATCTCTCTCTTGCTCTCGTTGTACAAATCTCGTTTCTACACCATTTCTTAATAACGTAAGATATTTAAATTGTGCTCATTGCCCTTGGTTGAACTCTCCTCACAATCCTGACTATGAAGAGAATGTGAGGAAGTTTAAGGAAGATTACAAATCTCTCCTCGTAAATCCTCTTCTCTTTTCTCTTCTCGTTCAAAATATCACCAAGTTTCTGGTTCCAATCGAAATCTAAATTGAAATTTTTTTCCAAGAATGTGAAAAAAAATAACTATGTGTATTATCTGTACCAATGAATATGATCCTGAAACTTTGACACAACTCTATTGTTTTGGTTGTCCAAAACTCACTTCCATTCCAAACACCCTTGTGAATCTGACAAGACTCTATTGTTACGATTGTCCAAATATCACTTCCATTCCACATACCTTTGTGAAACTTACATATCTCAATTGTAACAATTGTCCAAAGATCAGGTCCATTCCAAATACCTTTGTGAAACTTACATATCTCAATTGTAACAATTGTCCAAAGATCAGGTCCATTCCAAATACCTTTGTGAATCTGACAGAACTCGGTTGTTCCGGATGTAGGAAGTTCGCTGCTATCCCAGATACACTTGTAGTTCTGAGAGTACTTAATTGTTCTGGGTGTCCGAAGCTCGCTGCTATCCCAAATACACTTGTAGTTCTGAGAGAACTCAATTGTTCTGGATGTCTGAATCTCACTACCCCTCCGCATACCCTTGGGAATCTGAGAGAACTCAATTGTTCTGGATGTCCGAAGCTCACTTCCCCTCCGCATACCCTTGGGAATCTGAGAGAACTCATTTGCTCTGGATGTGAGAATCTCACTACCCTCCCAGCGTTTGTAGCTCTGACATATCTCGATTGTTCCGGATGTAAGAAGCTCACTTCTATTCAGAACACTCTTGTGAATCTGACAAGACTCATTTGTTCTGGATGTCCAGAGATCGCTAATATCCCGAGCACGTTTTTGAATCTGACAAGACTCATTTGTTCTGGATGTCAGAAAATCGCTAATATCCCAAGCACTCTTGTGAATCTGACAGAACTCGATTGTTCTGGATGTCCGAGGCTCGCGGCTATCCCTGACACATTTGTGAATCTGACAAGACTCGTTTGTTCCTCTTGTCCAGAGATCACTGATATCCCAGACACCTTTGTGAAACTGACATATCTCAATTGTAGCTATTGCATTAATACAGAGTTCATTGATATCCCAGACACATTTGTAGCTCTGGTAGGACTCAATTGTGAAGGGTGTAAATATCTCACTGATATCCCACATACACTTGTAGTTCTGGCATATCTCGATTGTAGTTATTGTCCAAGTATAACTGATATCCCAGAAACCCTTGTGAATCTGACAGACCTCGATTGTTATAATTGTCCAAAGCTCACTTTCATTCCAGATACCCTTGTGAATCTGGCAAACCTCAATTGTAACTATTGTCCGAAGAAGCTCCTTGATATCCTAGACACACTTGTGAATTTGGCAAACCTCAATTGTGAAGGGTATTATTGTTATCACGTTACTTATTGTGCTAAAAGATACCTTTAGCGCGTCACAGCCCCCCTTGGCAGTCTCCTTGACAGAGTTCCGCCTCCATCTCATAAATGTATATAAACCGTTGCATTTTCTTACGTTTCGTCCCCAAAATTGATTCTACTGGTTGGAAAGATACCAGTCCTCCTTCGACATATACCACAAAGAATACAATGTGAATCTGACAGAACTTGATTGTAAAAATTGTCCAAAACTTACTTTCATTCCAGATTCCTTTCAGGAAATAATGTTGCAATTGCGTGAATCTTAAGGAGAATTTGCATATATGTCAGTCATTTGCCATACTTGGATTCTGTACATAATCCTGAGTATTAAGCGCTTTGAGAAAGACTATGATAGTCCAACTGAAAAGATTGTCAAGTATCTCATACCAAAAAAAATGAAAAATAAACAAAGTACAACAAGTATTTGATATGAGTGATTTGTTTGTTTCAAAAATGGAACTAATTCGTGAAAACGGGTTGATCCCCTTTTTCAGTATGGTTGATACTGGAAGGAAAGGATCCTTCAACCCGCGTGAGTTCGTCAAAATGTATGATATAATCTTTTCAATCATCGACAAGAATCGCGGAGACGTTTCGCGACTGGTTGAAAATTTCACTTCAAATTTGGAATACTATATTTGTAAGTATCTAATTCCGAAGATGAATGTAGAAAATGGAATGTTCCTCGAGTGCTGGACGACGAATTGGAACAATAGTAAGCTCGTATTTAAGGGCCTTTGTAAGATCTACATGTTTGTTGAACAGTTTTTGAAGACGAATGAGAAACTGCACATTCTTTGCATCAAGATCTATCGGGATCTGGCCTTCTCCTCTTACTCTGATCGAGTCTTGGAGATCTTGTTCCAAGACATAACCAAGAATCGTGAGAAGGCTTATGTTGACACACAACTGATCACCAACGGAATTAAAGTGTTGTTGGATTTTGGGGATGAATGTGACAAGAAAAATCCCCTTGTCTTTTATGAATCGTTGTTTCTTCCCAAGTTTTTAGAGCAGACAATGTGCTTTTACACAAGGCACTCACAGTTTCTCCTTGAAAAGAAGTCAATGTCTGAATATATTGAGGAAGTGAACAGCATCCTAATCTTTGAGACAAATTGTGTCTACACATTCTTGCATCCCACTACGAAAAATCCCCTTCTTGAAGTATGCTACAATACTCTCCTGCAGACTCCAAAGAAGCGAATTTTCGATGAAATGATTCCATTGTTCCAGAAAAATGCAACTGATGTTCTTACAAAGTTGTACAATGTCTATAACGGTCATCCTGAAGATTTGGCGACGATGGCAGAGAAGATGGGAAAATACATTTCAACTCTCGGTACAGAATACGTTGGTTTGAAAACAAATTATGAATTGGTTAATTCCTTGATTGATTTGTACAATCGTTTTACCGATTTCACCAAGAACTGTTTCGACCGGAATCCTGTATTCATAGTTGCGATTCGGAATGCTTTTATCAAGTTCATTGACCAAAATGATAAGTTCACCAAGCTACTCGCTACGTTTTCAAATGACATTCTTGTCAAGAATAGTAAGATTCTGAACAAGAACATTTCAATTGAAAGCGTGATTGATAGCATCGTTCACCTTTATGGATTCATCACAGATAAAGATGTGTTTGAACACACTTATCAAAATCTGCTCGCGAATCGCCTACTCCTCAACCTTTCAGAGTCCGAAGACAATGAGAAGATGGCAATCGCCAAATTCAAGATTCAGTGCGGATACCAATGGACAAGTCGTCTTGAAATGATGTTCAAGGACACACAAGCCAATAAGGAGATGCAAATGGATTTCAGGAAGCTTTGCACTTCAAAGGATATCGAGTTGAGAGTGAACGTGTGCACAACTGGTCACTGGCCTCACAGCAAAACTATTCAAGGAAAGATTCCTGAAATGCTGATTCCGATTTGCAAGAAATATGCTGACTTCTATCACAGCACTCATTCTGGACACAAGATTCAATGGAGGTGGGATCATGGACAGGCTGAAATTCAGGCACAATTTAACAAGGATGTTCGTCGAACTCTCATGGTAACAACTTATCAGATGCTGATTTTGTTGGTTTTCAACACCACTACGCAACCGATCTCATTCCAACAAATCGTTGACGTGACTGGAATTCCCGCTGAAGAACTTCGGATGCACCTTCTAAGTTTAGCGCATCCTCAAGTCAAGGTTCTACTTAAGAAACCTAACGTGAAGGTTCTTGAGTTGACTGATCTATTCATTGTAAATGCTCAGTTCACAAATACTCTACTTCGCGTTACAATCCCATTGTTGACCGAAACCAAGCTGGAGGCGCAAATTGAGGAAGACGAGAGCATCAATTCGCAGAGGCAGTGGATCATTGATGCAACCATTGTGCGCATCATGAAAACACGTAAGCAAATCCAACATGCACTATTAGTCTCAGAAGTTATCACACAGCTCATTGTTCGATTCCAACCAAATCCTGCTCTCATTAAGAGATGCATTGAAAGCCTCATTGAACGAGAATTCATTTGCCGAGATAATGGAGATCGTAGTCTGTACAACTATTTGGCGTGAAAAATACCCTTAAATAAGTGTTAATAACACTTATTTATCATTTGCTTTTCAGTATTGTATTCAAACAAGTATGATGGTGTTTAAAAATTTTAAATTCATGATATGAATTGTCCTTTTTGTTTTGATCGAATAGTTAATGAGGTTAAGTTACCCTGTGGACACCTTTACTATAATACATGGTTTACATCTCAAATTAATGAAGGAAAAATAGAACTAAAATGTGAAGTTTGCGATGCACCAGCACAGTTGGATTTCCTTCTAACTTTTCTATCTTCAAAAGTATTCGAGATTTAAGGCAGAGAATGAGCTGAATATTAAATATGATTCAATAACCCTTGATTACGTCAGATGTAAAAACTGTCCTAAGTGTAACATATGGATGTGATCACATGCAATGCATAAATTGCAATCATAATTTCTGGTGGAGAATCGAGACCAGACAGTCTGTATCAAAGATGGAGAGATAATGATGCTTTGCCTTGTCAGAGGAGACTTGCAGAACATGAAATAGAAATACGCGATCAAGTTCGACGTATTGAGATAGAAGATGGTCAAAAGATACACGGAAATGTACAATGCAAGACGAAGAGCGTCACGTCGGCGACAATCTCTGATAATTGCATTTAGCATTGTGCGTCGTTTGTTCAAATAAAGAATACTCGTTTCAACTTGCATTGATCACAAAATAATTCTAAGTTGGAATTGATTTCTCATTTCCTCGTACAAAAAATTGTAAAGTATCTCGCTAATGTTGTTATACAATAAAAAATGGGGATTATTCAACACGACATCTTCAACTGGCAATTCGGAGATATCACGGATACATACCTTTCTCTACGTTGCCCAATTGATATTGTCAAAACAATTGTAGTTGGTGAAGTAATGTATAATGTATCAGCATCAGTCAATAGGTATTTTAACTACACTAAAACCAATTGTCAACCAATCGAGTCTTTCCGAGTTTCGATAACTGTTAATTCAGCAGGTCTGTCGAATCCTTATATGATGATATTCAATCATCTCAAAGAAGGAATTGTATCGTATACCGATAATTGAGAAATCTTTTTTTATTCTCTTTAATAAATGTGTTGGAATTGGCAAGTGTCTCTTACAACATGGTTAGTATGTCTTGCGTCTGGAATATTCTTGATAAGACGCAATAAACCTTATGATATCACATTGGGATGCTTAATTTTAGCATACTCATCAATGCAACTTTGGGAAACTTTCATGTGGTGGGATCAAGGATGTGGGACGCTAAATAAGGTTGGAACAATGGGTGCGTATTTCGCACTCTGGTCTCATGTTATGGCTATTGGTCTCGGGTTGTACTTGGAGAAGAGGACTCCTATACCTCTTATCATAGGTGCTGGTCTCATGATATTCGCAATCGTCAGATCGTTCTTCATTAAGTTTGGATGTAGCAAACCTTCTGGAACATGTCATCTCAAATGGGGCTTCGATCCAAACTATTACATGCTGATATTTGGCATGTGCGTGTTGATATCTTTGATTTACGTCAAACCGCTTACCAAAGGAATTATAGTGTCTATGATGTTCATTGTGACCTTACTCTTATCAATGTTTTATTCAAAGTCTAGCGTGGGTACAATGTGGTGTTTTATCGCTGCAATTTTCGCTCCTATTTTTATTTTAATCTAAATTGAATTTTTTTCCAACTCTGAAAAAAATAGTAATGTGTATGTAATTACGATCTTGAAATGACAGAACTTGATTGTCAATATTGTGATATTGCATTCATTCCAAACACCCTTGTGAATCTAACGGAACTCAATTGTGCTTCTTGTCCAAAAATCACGTTAATCTCACAGAACTTGGTTGTCAAAGGCTCGCTTCTGTCCCAAATACCCTTATTAATATCACAACACTTAATTGTTCTCATTGTCCAAAACTCACTTTCATTCCATCATCTCTTGTTAATATGACGAGACTCGATTGTTGGGATTGTCCTTGGTTAAACTTATAAAATCCTGTTTTTCAAGGAAAACGTGAAGAAGTTCAAGGAAGACTATGATTCTCTTCTTTCAACTACTCTTTCTCCCTAATTGTGAAGTTCCTAATCCCGATAGAAATCTAAAAATGAAATTTTTTTCAGAAATCTTGAAAAAAATAATAATGTGTATCATCTGCCGAAATGAATATGATCCTGAAACTTTGACAAAACTCGATTGTCGGTATTGTCCAAAACTCACTTCCATTCCAAACACCCTTGTGAATCTAACAAGTCTCAATTGTTCCTCTTGTCCAAATCTCACTTCCATTCCAGACACCCTTGTGAATCTGACAAAACTCGATTGTTATAATTGTCCAAAAATCACTTCCATTCCAAACACTCTTGTGAATCTGACAGAACTCTATTGTGTCTCTTGTCCAAAACTCACTTCCATTCCAGATACCCTTGTGAATCTGACAGGACTCTATTGTGTCTCTTGTCCAAAACTCACTTCCATTCCAAATACCCTTGTGAATCTGACAGTACTCAATTGTAGAAATTGTCCAAAACTCACTTCCATTCCAGAAACCCTTGTGAATCTGGCAAAACTCTTTTGTTGGAATTGTCCAAATCTCAATGCCATTCCAGACACCCTTGTGAATCTGACAAAACTCGATTGTAGAAATTGTCCAAAACTCACTTCCATTCCAGACACCCTTGTGAATCTGACAGGACTCTATTGTTCTGATTGTCCAAAACTCACTTCCATTCCAGATACCCTTGTGAATCTGACAGAACTTGAGTGTTCTGGTTGTCCTTGGATCAACTCATCTCATAATTCCGACTATGAGGAAAACGTGAAGAAGTTTAAGGAAGACTATGATTCTCTTCTTTCATCTACTCTTTATCCCTTTCTAACGCGAAAAATTGTGAAGTTTCTAATCCCGATTGAAATCTAAATTGAATTTTTTCAAAGAATTTTGAAAAAATAATAATGTGTATCATCTGTAGAAATGAATATGACCTTGAAACTTTGACACAACTCAATTGTTCTGGTTGTCTGGACATCACTTCCATTCCAGAAACCCTTGTGAATCTGACAACACTCGATTGTGATTATTGTCCAAATCTCACTTCCATTCCAGACACCCTTGTGAATCTCCGAAAATCACTTCGATTCCAGACACTCTTATCACTCTAACAAGTCTCAATTGTTCTGGTTCAAATCTCACTTCCATTCCAGATACCCTTATCAATTTAAAATATCTTTATTGTACTTTTATTGTCCAAGACTTTCTTACGTACCAAATACTCTGTATAAACTGATAGACTTCGATTGCAAAGGATGTGGGTGTCTGGAACTAAGTTCAAGGAAGATTACGTATCGCTTCTTTCAACTCATTTAATTTCTCCATTTCTGGTGAAGAAGATTGTCAAGTATCTCACACATTTAAAATTATTTTCCAAGTATATTATAGAATAAATTGTAGAATAAATTATTTTTTCAAAGAATTTTGAAAAAATCTATTTACAGGAATAGCGATACTTTTAAAATGATCCAAGTGTGCAGTATAGATATTGGAAAGAAAAATTTCGCATTCTGTATTGAAGAATTCGATTCGAATGAATTTTCCAAAATAAAGAATATTGTACCTTCAAAAAGATACAATGAAGATGGCACTCCAACTCTTGCAATGACCAATATTCTGAATCAAGTGTATGCGAACGGGCAGATAATCTTGTATAAGAATGTTGATCTGACGCAAAATTGTGATTCAAAAAAGAAGTTGGATCCTGAAACGTATCATAATATGATTGATGTACTTGACAAGTATCTCCCTTATTTTGACAAGTGTTCAGTGTTTCTGATTGAAGAGCAAATGTCATTTGGAAAACGGATCAATACAATGGCACTTAAACTTGGACAGCATTGTTACTCTTATTTCACAATCAAGTATGGAAGAATGAAAACAGTTCTTGAATTCCATGCTTACTATAAGACTCAAATTCTTGGCGCCCCGAAAGTAAAGGGTGTTGGAACTCGATGGAAGTCGATGGAAAAACCTCAAAGAAAGAAGTGGAGTGTTAACCAAGCTATTGAAATATTAACCTGTCGAGGTGAAATGGATATTTTAGATACTTTAACATCAGTATCGAAAAAAGATGATTTGGCTGACGTTCTCAACCAACTTCAAGCAATGAAGTATTTAGTCTACGTTGACAAAAAACTGTAATTTAGCGCTTGTGAAATTGCTAATTTGGAACATCAACTTCATCTTTTGAAGACGTAACTCGTATTGCTTGGTGACGAAATCCTGAAGAGGAGGATTTTCTTGGAAAACTATATTTAAAACTTGATCGAATGGGTTCGTCATCTGTTTCAAGTAATACATCAGATCAAGACTCAGAGATTCTGTGTGCTTTGAAAAATATTCTGATGATTCAATTTTGAGGAACTGTTTTGCTTTATGCCCTCCTGATGTCGTGATTACATATTCTAAACGCGATCCTGCTGCTACGAGTTGGCCTCTCCGACGCATCTTCTCTGCCAATTGAGCTTGTGCTGGAAGTCTTTCAAGATATATTTCTATATTTTTAAAGTGTTGTTCTGAATTGTAACTTTTCTCTTCATCACTTAATTTGATTGTATAATCACCAACTTTGTAACATAGTTTACCCTTATCATTTTTGGTCTCTCTTGGGATCATGTCTTTCGTATCACCAACTGATTTACTGATTACGAAATCTTTCAAAGGGTATGTATGGCTACACAAGTTGTTAATCTCGTTTAGAATGTAAAATAGAATAGCATCTGAATTGGCTTTCTCAAAAACCATCATAATGATTTTCTCATACACTCTTCTTACAAATATGCAATTATCACGTCTCTGTAACAAGACTCCTTTCTTTACAATTTCATCTGAAATTTTTCCATCTTTTCCGCACGCCAAAGACATGTAGCGCTTCTTTGTGAGAATAAAGAACTTCCAATAGATAACTTCTTCGAAGGCAAGATTTATTGGCTTTGGGAATAGACTTGAAACCTTTTTCGAAACCATTTCAGAATGTTCCCAGCATTCTTTAGCGGTATTTAAGTGGGGGAAATTGATATAGTTAGAATCCGTGTTATGAACTACGAGCTGTCCAATCCCTGCCGAAAAATGATGACGTTCAGTCTCCAGATCGTAAACGTATTCATATGTAGGTGGAAGTTCCCATATCTTTTTAATACCTAAAGGATTCTTTTCTTGGTCTCCTTTTGTAGCGGTAAGATGGGTTACGCCTAGTTTATCCTCTCTGTTATTTAGACTAACATCATATCCCAAACGATTTAGAATGTAGTATAACCCTGCAGATCCAATATCACTTTGCGCGTCACTATTCCCGTCATAATATCCTCTGTAAAAGACACTTAAATCATCAATGTGTGAATCATACATTTCGTCAGGAACAATCTTATTTTTGTACTTATCATAAAACATGGCTCTCCATTCTTGGACAAAAGAATGTACATCCTCTTTTACAACTAACTTATACGACTTCATTGTTTCCAGAATTCTAAATGAATGCAACGTAAAGTATTTTTCAAGTTCCTTTTTTGCCTTGTTAATGAACTCCAAATTTGTATTGTTAATAGTCCAACTACTAGTTCCACAAGAACCTTCAGCCATAAACAACCCCTTTGCATAAGGACAGTTAATTCTGGTTGTACCCTCATAAATTGGAAGAGGATGATGAAGTAGAGATTGCCCCACCTTTATTTCAGATGGACGAACTACTCTCAGTTCAGGATCAAGAAGGGAATGATCTTCAGTAACTGTTACAAGTCCAGTGTGAGTGAGAATACGGTACAGCTTTTTATGTGTCTTATGTCTAATAACCTTTTTCACCTTTGTAAAACCAGTATCAGACCATACTTCAAATGGAGGATCATAGTAAAATTCTTTATCGTCGTTTTCGGAAAACAACACTTCTGGTAGATTGTCGATAGTTCGATAAAGTACTTTACCTTGATACTTAATGAGGATAGGGGTTCCTCCAACAACACTATCTCCATATATAAGCTTTCCTCCAAAATCTTCCTGAATACTTTTTGCTGCTTTTTGAACAGCAAGCCTTCCCATATACGTGGTGCACATCGCACCGGGCATAAATGGTAATGATCCTCGAGTAACACCCATTGCACCATAAGCAGAGTTTGCAGACACTTTAAGAGCAAGCTGTCTTTGGTTCAGCACCTCTGCATATGTTTTAACATTGTTGTACTGAGGATCATTCTCTTGCATCTTTTCAAGTAATAATTCTTGAACCTTCATCTCTTTCTTAGTTATTTTACGGGTGTCGAGGAGATGAGTAAGAATCTCTGGAATCACTCCCATTGGTTCTTTCAACCATCGATAATTTCGATGCGCGCACATAATATGCTTTGGTTTACTCTTTTGCAGATCAGATCGTTCCTTTCGAAACGGCCGAGTTTCATCAGTTATCTTTTTAATTTCATCCGCAAATTTTTCCTTACAATATTTATTAATAGATTTGTCACGTTCAACTCGAACTCCCTTAAGTAAGGCTTCCTTCTCTTTTATAATCTTGTTAAGTTGTGCTTTCCGAATCTCTTTTGGATCGTGTTCGCAACCTTGATGGTCCCACCAATCCATATTATGACACATTCGATCAGGAATTGCATCGTCAGTAACAAGAGTAGAGGGACATATGTTATAAGCGATAATGGTTGTTGGATAAAGTGATGAAAAATCAAAAGGTGATACTTTCTCATACAAACCAGCTTTCGGAGGGAATACAGTTGCCCCTACATAGTGTTCATCATCTTTTGTAATGTATCCATCCTTTTCAACCACGATATTTTCATGTGTACACTTCCTGTACACTTGTGAAAATACCTTTATCTGCTGACCTTGAGTATAAAGTGCAAAAATTGGAACATTCGTAACCTTTGCCATCTCACAAAGAGCAACCCATGTGGTTAAAGTCTCAAACAACCGAATAACGAGTTCACTATCTTTAACGCAGTATTTTCCAACTATTGACAGCGCTCTCGCTCCCTTTGGACCGCCTTTCATTCCAAGGCGATAACATTTGAAAATGCCTTTGGCATTGAGAGGGTCCTTTGTCATCCCCTTGAGAAAATAAGAAGCAATGGTCTCAAGTCTGTAATTACTCATCTTGTAATCCCGTCGAACAAGAGGCAAAAGATCTACGAATAACCTCCCTTCCGCATCGAGAAATTGAAACTTCTGATTCTTGTAGGCAGAAGAATTCCACTCAATAAGCTTTTCATTTGCAACACCGTATTTGTCAAACCCTTGTCTGTTGAAGTCAAAACAATTTAAAAGTTTTGAACGGGCTATCATATAAGGAATATCGAATGTAAAGATATTATAGCCGATAATAATATTTGGTTGAAATTTTTGAATTATATTAACAAATCCTGACAACAGATCAGATTCGATTTCAAACATCGTTACTTCAATATTATCATCCAACAACGAAAAGTCAACACTTCCAAGTGTGAGGAGATGACGTCTGTAAGTGTCAGGCTTATCCCCTTGTCTTGCGAATACACAAGAAATTTGGAATATCTTGTCCAGTGGCCTGTCAGCATTCGGCATTGCATTCACAAAACTGGAATTTGCCTCGATATCATACCCCATGATTAAAGGATACGCAATCTCGTTCGTGTCAATCGGAAAGAGGTTTTTCCACTTGACAATAAACTCGTGATCACACCGAGTAATCATGTCGTCATCGCATACTCGATTTCCAGTGAATTTTATCCACCCTGCTGTCGGGATTTTTCGGAGACTTGTAAGTTGCAAAATGGGAGAAGCGTTATATTCGTGTATTTTGATTGTAAAGCTTCCAATGCTTGATAACCTCAACGGATACCTTGATATCCTGATTAGGTGTCCAATATCATCTTGATGCGCAAAGCTACACATCAAGTAAGGATACAAGCGTCTTTTAAATTTTTCATCCAGATTCGCTCCGTACAACTTCTTTTTCATGATTAACCGTTTTTCCAACGGGCTGTGTTCTTTCATCATAAAATCGAGCTTCGTACCAAGCATTTGAGCTTTTGTAACATCCCATTCAACTACGTTTGGTAATTCGACATATACATAAGGCGTAAAGTTGTTCACAATAATACACACATTCTCATTCTTTTTATTCAAGCCATAGATCCGAATACATGTTTGATTCTTTTCCTTTTCGTCAATATGCCAAGAATAACTAAAAAATTCGCTCGTTTCCATTTCTATTATTTTATTTTGTTTTCTGTCTAAAAATTTCAATTTTAAAAATTTCAAACTCTTAGAACTTAATTGCTCGCTCCTAAAATTGAATTTTTTTCAAAGAATTTTTGAAAATACAAAATGTGTATCATCTGCCGAAATGAATATGACCCTGAAACTTTGACAGAACTCTATTGTTCTGGTTGTCCGGACCTCACTGTCATTCCGGATACCCTTGTGAATCTGACAATACTCTATTGTCCAAAACTCACTTTCATTCCAGATACCCTTGTGGATCTGACAAAACTCGATTGTAGAAATTGTCCAAATCTCACTTCCATTCCAGATACCCTTGTGAATCTGACAGCACTTGATTGTTCGAATTGTCCAAATCTCACTTCCATCCCAGATACCCTTGTGAATCTGACAGACCTCATTTGTTCCTCTTGCCCAAATCTCACTTCAATTCCAGATACCCTTGTGAATCTAACAAGTCTCAATTGTTCCTATTGTCAAAAACTCACTTTTCCGGATACCCTTGTGAATCTGACAACACTCGATTGTTCCTATTGTCCAGACCTCACTTCCATTCTATCTTCATTAGAAAATATTTTTAATCTTGATTGTCAACATTGTCCTTGGCTAAATTCGTCTTATAATTCTAATTATCACGAGAATGTGAGGAAGTTCAAGAAAAACTACGATTATCTCCTTTATTCCCTTCGCTTGTTCGCGTCATCACCAAGTTTTTGGTCCCAATCGAAATAAATTGAAATTTTTTCAAAGATTCTTTGAAAAATCAATAATGTGTATCATCTGTAGAAATGAATACGATTCTGAATTAATAGAACTTGATTGTGGTCATTGTCAAAATATAACATCTATTCCAGATACCCTTGTCAACTTAACAAGACTCTATTGTAACTCTTGTCCAAATCTCACTTTCATTCCGGACACTCTTATTAATTTGACTATACTTTTTTGTCCTGCTTGTCCAAGTCTCACTTCGATTCCTGATGGTCTCATTAATCTCATAGAACTTAAATGTTATGATTGTCAAACTCTCACTTCGATTTCTCCAAATCTCGTTAATCTCATTCAACTCAATTGTTCTTATTGTCCAAATCTCACGTCAATTCCACCAACTCTTGTGAATCTCACTCGACTCGTTTGTTACGATTGTTCAAATCTCACTTCCATTCCAGACACTTTTATCAACTTAACATATCTTTACTGTACAAAGTGTCCAAATCTCACGTCAATTCCACACACTCTTGTTAACCTCATAAAACTATGTTTCGATTGCCCAAATCTCACTTCTATTCCACCAACTCTCGTGAATCTGACAGGACTCAATTGTTCTGGTTGTAAAAATCTCACCTCCATTCCAGATACGCTTGTGAATCTGACTGAACTCGATTGTTCTTATTGTCCAAATCTCACATTCATTCCTGATACATTCGTGAATCTCATACAACTCATATGTGTCTATTGCCCAAGACTCACTTCAATTCCATCTTCATTAGAAAATATTTTTAATCTTGATTGTCAACATTGTCCTTGGTTAAATTCGTCTTATAATTCTAATTATCACGAGAATGTGAGGAAGTTCAAGAAAAACTACGATTATCTTCTTTCATCTCCTTTATTCCCTTCGCTTGTTCGCGTCATCACCAAGTTTTTGGTCCCAATCGAAATAAATTGAAAATTTTTTTGGAAAAGAAATCAAAATATGCCTTTTGATTTCAACACCTATATACCTTATAATATAAACCTGAATGAATATTCGTCTGAAGCTATTTCGAATATGATTCAAAAAATGAATGAGAAGAAAGTTTACACAATTGTAAGCTTTACAAAGGAATTTCACATCTTTCCTTCACGTCTTTCTGTTTACACAGAGTATGTAAGGATGGTGAAGCTAGAAAACTTTCAACGAAACAAGGAATTTGAGATTGAGATGAGGAGCAAGCGTGAGAGGAGTGATTCTGGAGTTCAAGTATTCACGTTGCTTATGAGTGACAAGCCGGATGGAGGAAACTTCACTTGTAAATATAACTGTCATTACTGTCCAAAGGAGCCTAATATGGCCCGTTCTTATTTGAGTAAAGAGCCAGCTGTCAGACGAGGGCATGCTGTTGGTTGGGATCCGGTTGAGCAAATTTTTGTTCGATTCCAAGCTTACATTGCAACTGGACAGGTTTCTGCATTTGAAAAGGAAATTGTCAAGGGAGAATTTATTTTGGAAGGGGGAACTTTCTCAAGTTATCCAGAAAAATATTGTGATACTTTTATGCGAGATATTTACTATGCTTGCAATACAATTTATGATGCAGTTCCGCGAAGGGAGCGCATGAGTCTCGAAGAGGAAATGAAAATCAATGTATCGTGTGTGGGAATTCGTGTAATTGGAATGTCAATTGAAACTCGACCAGACAATATTAATCGTGAACTTCTCTATCGTCTTCGAACGTATGGAGTTACAAAAATTCAGATTGGCGTTCAACATACGGATGATGAAATTCTTCGATTTGTGAATCGAGGATGCTACGATGCAGACACCCGTCGTTCAATGAAAGTGATGCTTTCAAACGGTTTCAAGGTCCAGATCCATCTAATGCCTGATCTTCCAACCTCATCTCCTGAAAAAGATGTTGAAATGTTTAAGCAAGTCTTTTCAGATTCGGAATACGGGTTTGACCATTTGAAAATATATCCTACGATGGTTGTCCCATACACCCGTATCAAGAAATGGTATGACCAAGGCACTTACAAGCCATACGGGGATGATCATGAAACGATTCTGAATGTACTGGTGAATGCAACACAATCCTTCATTTCAAATGAAAGGTACGATATTCGAATTGAGCGTGTAGTTCGTGATTTTGACCATTCTGATATTGAAGGCGGAACTTCCGACACTGGAATGGGTGACGTACTAACAACAACTTGTATCAATCGTGGTATCTTTTGTTGCTGCATTCGTTGCCGAGAAATCAAGGGTCAAAAAATCAAGGATGAACCTATTCTTGTCCGACGTGACCGAGTTAAATGTGGTTCAACAGAAGTGTTTCTTTCGTTCGAATCGCCAAATCAGAAAATAATCTATGGCTTCCTTCGAATGAGGCTACCTTCAAACAACGACGACGTCTTTTTTGATGAACTTTTAGACAGTGCAATCATTCGCGAAGTACACGTATACGGCACTTCTTCAAAGGTTGGTCAATCTGCGACGCACGTTCAAGGAAAAGGATTTGGCTACGCAATGGTAGCTGAAGCAAAGAGTATTGCATGTCTCGCAGATTTTAAAAGAATCGCAGTGATTAGTGGAAATGGAGTTAAGGATTATTATCGAAAGTATCACGGATTTGTTGACAATACTTATTTCATGACCTTTGATTTCTAGAATTGAAATTTTTTTCAAAGAATATTTGAAAAATTAAAATGTGTATCATTTGCAAGGGCAATTATGATCTTGAAATGACAACACTCGATTGTTCTTATTGTCCAAATCTCACTAGTCTGTTCTCTACCAACTTTCCTATCAATTTAACATCACTTGATTGTTCATTCTGTCCAAAACTCACTACAATTCCAGACACTCTTGTGAACCTAACGATTCTTGAATGTTCCGAATGTCCAAAACTCACTACAATTCCGGATACACTTGTTAATCTAACAGAACTTGGTTGTTTTGGTTGTCCAAAACTCACTTCTATTCCAGATACTTTTGCGAACCTAAGATATCTCGGTTGCTTCTCTTGTCCAAAACTCACTTCACTTCCAGTTTTTATAAACCCGATAGATGTAAACTGTTATTATTGTCCTTGGATTAATTCGCATTACAATCCCGAATATGAAGATAATGTAAAGAAGTTTAAGAAAGATTACGACTCTCTTCTTTCGAATCCTCTTTCTCCTTTCTTAATTCAAAAAGTTGTGAAGTATCTGGTTCCGATTCAAAATTGAATTTTTTTCAAAGAATCTTTGAAAAATAATGTGTATTATCTGCAGAAATGAATATGATCCTGAAATGACAGAACTTTCTTGTTCTTTTTGCCCAATGATTACTTCAATTCCAAATACCCTTGTTAATCTAACATTACTTTCTTGTTACGATTGTCCAAATCTCACTTCTCTTCCAGATACCCTTATCAATTTAACAGAACTTTGTTGTTATGCTTGTCCAATAACTTCCATACCAGACACTCTTGTGAACCTGACAAAAATCTCTTGTTCTTCTTGCCTGATGACTTCTATTCCAAATGATCTTGTTAATCTCACAACACTCTATTGTTCTCGTTGTCCAAATCTCCTTTCAATTAGTGTTGTTAATACAACACATCTCTATTGTTATGATTGTCCAATTCTCAAATCAATTTCTAAAGACCTTGTTAAGCTGTCAACTCTAACTTGTTTCAATTGTCCAAAACTCGTTTCCATTCCAGAAACCAATATGAAATGGCCGGACATCAGATGCTATAACTGTCCTCATCTCAACTCACCTCATAATCCACTTTATGAGAAGAACTTGAAGAAGTTCAAGGAAGATTACGATTCTCTCCTTTCGACTCCTCTAATTTTTCCTTTCTTAATTCAGAAAGTTGTAAAGTATCTAACAATTTAAAAATGATTTTTAAGCATATTTTTAAGCTTAAAAAATGTCGATTCCATCAGACGAAAAAAATACGATCGAGACTTACAATATGAAATCAGAATCTTTTATAAAATCAAGATATAGTAGATGGGTTGAAGTTGAAAATTTCATCAACTCTTTACCAGATTCCAGAATTCTTGATGTTGGTTGTGGAGGTGGTGTGAATATGTTCAATCGAACAGCAGGCGATAGACATCGTTTAGCGTGTGAACATACTATTCCTGAAAAATATCCTGTTCATACTTGGGCAGGATGTGATTATAGTGAAAAGCTTGTTGAACACTGTGTAAGTATAGGATTGAATGTGACTTTCGCAGATATGTGTAACTTACCATATGAAGATAATCAATTCGATGCAATCATTTGCGTTGCGTCTTTCCACCATCTAAGTACAATAGAGAGACGTCAGAAAGCCCTCTCTGAAATGTTGAGAGTTTGCAATGGTCCTATCATGATTAGTGTATTTCGTGACACTTTGGAATGTAAGAAGGTCCAATACATAGGAAATAATGATGTTATTTTTTCTTTTCAGGATGCAAAGAGGTATTATCATCTATTTTCGAAAGAAGAATTTGAGAAACTAGTTGATAAGGATATTAATGTAACTTGCAAAGAAAATCAGAATAACTATTATTTTTATCTAAATTGAATTTTTTTCAAAGAATCTTTGAAAAAATCAATGTGTATTATCTGCAGAAATGACTATTCTCGAATGTTATAATTGTCCAAATCTCAATTTTGTAGGCACTTCCATTCCTGATACCTTTACCAACTTAAGATATCTCTTTTATTCGAATCTCAATTCACTTCCAAATACCTTTGTGAACTTAACAAGCCTCAATTGTTACAATATCAACATCGTTCCATTCCAGATACTCTTGTTAATTTAAAATATCTCAATGTTTTGTGTTGTTCAAAACTCACTTCTATTCCTCCTAATATATTAGAATTTTATTGTACTTGGTTAAATTCACCTCTCAATCCAGACTTCGAGAAAGACTACAATTCTCTTCTTTCCTTCCTTACTCGAAAAGTTGTGAAGTTTCTGGCTCCGATTGAAATCTAAAATTGAAATTTTTTTCAAGAATCTTGAAAAAATCAATGTGTATCATCTGCACCAATGAATATTATCCTGAAATGACAAAACTCTGGTGTTTCTATTGTCCAAATATCACTTCAATTCCAGACACCCTTGTTAACTTAACATTTCTCTGTTGTGCCGAATGTCCAAATCTCACTTCAATCCCATCTTCATTAGTAAATCTCACAAAACTCGATTGTTCTGACTGTCCAAAACTTACCTCTATACCATCTTCCCTCGTGAATCTTACAAAACTTGTTTGTTGGAAATGTCCAAATCTTACTTCTATTCCAGATACCCTTATCAACTTAACACGTCTCGATTGTTCTGGACTTGGGTCTGTTTCAATTAATTTTAGTAAATTAACACATCTCGATTGTTCTCATTCTCCAAATCTTACTTCTATTCCAGATACCCTTATCAACTTAACACGTCTCGATTGTTCTGAATGTTCAAAACTCAGATTCATTCCAGATACCCTTGTCAATTTGAAACAACTCTCTTGCTGGGGATGTAGGAAGCTTACTTCTATTCCAGATACATTTGTTGAACTCACAGAGCTTGATTGTGCTGGTTGTCCACAACTCACTTTCATTCCAGATTTCTACTATGAAAAGTTGGAAGAATTCTACTTTTCTCATTGTTACTGGTGGAACTCAAAACACAATGCATCTTATGAAATGAATGTAAAACAGTTCAAGGAAGACTATGAATCACTCCTTTTAACTAATCTGATTTCCCCCTTTCTAACGCGAAACATTGTGAAGTTTCTCATCCCGATCGAAATCTAAAATTGAAATTTTTTCTATCTTTCCACAGTTTTTTGCAAATGATTGTTGGTATTCGGTATGAATTTAATAATGCGAATTGGACTAAGCTACTCGATCTGTGTCGGAATAACTATCACTCGAATGATGAGTTCTCAGTTGAGGAAAGTGTGATTGCTGTTCTGACAGAGAATTGTGTGATGAACAACTCTGTATGCAGATTGTATACACAGCTTGAAAATCATAGTGTTGTATTTGGAATTGAATTGAACGGAGGAGTTCCAGATTTGCTTGCAGGAATTGTTCTGGATGAGAATCCATCTTTTTTTGAGATTTTTGAATCTTTCTGTCTACGTCACCGGTTCCCTTTTACAATTGACCCTCTTGAAATGTACGAGTAAATTAATAGAATATAAAAACATGTATGTGTTTTTATAATGAATAGTCAAGAATTGCCAATTTGCTTTTGTGGATATCCACAGAATGATCACAATTTTCGACACGAATATAGACAGTGTACAAAGGTTGAATTAGTCTATGAAGCGAGTATACCATGTTTCACATTGAATGCTCTTGATTTCCCCTTGAAGGATGAAGAAAGGTGTTCAGTTCCCGAGTGTAACAAAGGAAGCTTCATGCATAAAGAGCCATACATTCAACATCCTTTTCAACCCAAGAAAATGGAATGGAGAGAAGTGAATTTCCAGATCCCACCAACAACCTTGTGTGGAAAATGTGGAGCTGAAATGCCAAAACACAGATCTTCATTCGAGAATAATACTGACAGTTGTGACTTGCAACATTTCAAGTTCAGAATCCTCCTGAGAGGTGGCAAAAGTAATGATAGAATCACTATTTTTGATTCTGATGATGATGAAATAAATAAAAATAAAATAATAGAATATATAAATGAATAATTTTCTACTTGGACTATTGATATTTTTAACATTACTGATGATTGGGATGGCAGTCAAAGCATCGAGTAAGCGTAATGACGCGCACACTGATAAGGATAAGGATAAGTATAAGAATGCAATGATTGCATTCTCGGTATGCGCGGTGGTCTTTGCCGTTGCTGTAATGGTGATGCTCCTTAAAAACAGGAAGGGTTCTGCAGCGGAACACCGATTTGGATTTAGATTCTACTAGTTCATAAATGTATCTTGGCTTGGGGCGATTAAGCTATTGATAATATGAATAATCCCATTATTGAGTATGTTATCATACTTAACAACACTTACACAGTTATTTATCTTTGTAACATTGCTGATATTCGTGACATACATCCGCATTCTTGGATCGAGAGTTGCAAAGTAACTTACTGGGCTCGCTACCAATAATAGCTTATCAATCCGCCTCCGAAGTGTTGAGGAATTAAGGATCTGCCTTGCAAGTCCATCATCCATATTTTCAAAGTATTCACAAGGGATATGCTTTAAGAATTCGTTATCAGGAACAAAGATTGTGAAATCTGCTTGACTGTTGTTCAATTGCGAACGCATCCCTGCCCGATCCACAATCGTGCGAAATTTAGAGTATCTTTCATGTGAAATGAATTCGTAGATACTTCCCTTTGTGATTGGGGGGAGCGGTTTTTTACCACGATAGTCCACAAAATCTACCATATGTAAATAATTATAGCTTTGCGTATCGGGACCTAAACTGACCATTTATTATAGAATAATAATAAATTAGGAATCTGAAATTATGTCAGGTAGACTTTTTTCACACAAGAATTGAGCTGTGATATCAGAGTAAAATTTCTGTTGGATTTTTTCAACAGTATCATACGCGAATTCCATTTCGTTTGGAATAGAGAAAAATGAAGCCTTGTAGATTCTCTCTGAATTGTCACGATTCAGCTTTCTCATATGCATTAAATACATGTAAACATGGTCAGGGCATTTTGGGTGAGCCTTGGCCAATTTCTCATCAATCTCCTTCTCCTTTTCGAGTTGTTGCATTCGTTTCTTTTTGAAAGATTCCATTTAATTAGAGTTATGTGGAAAAATATTTTTCATTTTAGATTTCAATCGGGTGGAATCGAAGTAAGCTTTGAGAAATAAGCACAAGTAAGATATGTGAGATTAATCAGTGTGTCTGGAATGGAAGTGAGATTTGGACAGTCGAGATGTTACATATTATCTTTTTAAAGGAATGTTTGAAAAAATTTCATTTTGTGAGAAAAAAATCTTCTTCATCACAGAGAACCCAATCTTCACTATATTCTTCTGGTTTTGGCTTGTCGATAAAGTAGTGTTTGAACATCATCGTGTAGTAATATGGAGTGTATCCATATTGCAGTGTCGTAGATGTCGCAATATAAACCATATAGACATAATACATATAATAAAGCATTTATTAGATAGGAAATGAAAAATTCATTTTAGATTTCAATCGGGACCAGAAACTTCACAATCCTCTTCACCAGAAAGAAGTGAATCATAGTCTTCCTTAAATTTCTTCATATTTAGGATTGCAAGGTGAATGACAACGGGAACAATAGAGATTAGTAAGTTCAGGAGTATATTCATTTCTGCAGATGATACACATTATTATTTTTTCAAGATTCTTGAAAAAAAATTTCATTTTACAAACTCAATTAAATTTGGTAGATTAGGAATTGGCTTGAGAAGTGGGCAATAAGAGCAATAGAGATGTGTTAGATTAACAAGGGTAACAGGGATAGAAGTGAGAAGTGGGCAACGAGAACAATAGAGATGTGTTAAGTTAACAAGGGTATCAGGGATAGAAGTGAGAAGTGGGCAATTTGAGCAACTCAAATAACTTAGGTTAACAAGAGTATCTGGAAGTGAAGTGAGACTTGAACAGTTTGAACAATCGAGTGATTTTAGGTTAACAAGAGTATTTGGAAGTGAAGCAAAATTTTTACAATGAGAACAAGAAAAGTCAGTTAGGTTAACAAGAGTATTTGGAAGTGATACGAGATTCAAACAATTGTAAAAACTAAGTTCTGTTAGGTTGACCAGACCTCTTTGAGGGCCCGCTTCAGCGGACAGAGTATTCGGAAGTGAAGTAAGATTTGGACACGATGAGCAAGAGAGTGATGTTAGATTAACAAGAGTATTTGGAATGGAAGTGAGCTTTGGACATCTTTCACAAACAAGCTCTGTCATTTCAGTATTGTATTCATTTCTGCAGATGATACACATTTTATTTTTTCAAAGATTCTATTTTTCAAACTCACATCTACATTCCTTATGTGTTAGAACGACGAGTCCAATTGTGATGGATGCTATTAAGAATATACACGCTAAGTTTTTCAAATCTCATTTATATACTCTAATTTTTTTATACAATCTCTATTGGAATTAGGAACTTCACAATCTTGCGAGTTAGGAAGGGAGAAAGAGTAGATGAAAGAAGAGAATCATAGTCTTCCTTAAACTTCTTCACGTTTTCCTCATAGTCGGGATTATGAGGTGAGTTCAACCAAGGACAACCATAACAATCGAGTTCTGTCAGATTCACAAGGGTATCTGGAATGGAAGTGAGTTTTGGACAAAAGTAACAATTGAGTTCTGTTAGATTCACAAGGGTGTTTGGAATGGAAGTGAGTTTTGAGCAATTATTACAATCGAGTTCTGTCAGATTCACAAAGGTTTCTGGAATGACAGTGAGGTCTGGACAATTGAAACAATAGAGTTCTGTCAGATTCACAAGGCTATCTGGGATTGAAGTGAGTTTTGGACAAGAGGAACAAACGAGTCTTGTTAGATTCACAAGGGTGTTTGGAATGACAGTGATGTTTGGACAATCATAACAATTGAGTTGTGTCAAAGTTTCAGGGTCATATTCATTTCGGCAGATGATACACATTATTATTTTTCAAAGATTCTTTGAAAAAAATTCAATTTAGATTTCAATCGGAATGAGAAACTTCACAATGTTTCGCGTTAGAAAGGGAGAAATTAAAGGATTTGAAAGAAGAGAATCATAGTTTTCCTTAAACTTCTTCACGTTTTCCTCATAGTCGGGATTGTAAGGCGAGTTCAACCAAGGACATCCAGAACAATCAAGTTCTGTCAGATTCACAAGGGAAGATGGAATAGAAGTAATATTTGAACAAGTATGACAATCGATTTCAGTTAGGTTGACAAGGGTGTCTGGGATGGAAGCGAGATTTAGACACTCTGCACAAGTGAGTTTTGTGAGATTAACAAGGGTGTTTGGAATGGAAGTGAGATTTGGACAATCAGAACATATGAGTTCTGTAAGATTAACAAGTGAGGATGGAATAGAGGTTAGTTTTGGACACTCTGCACAAGTGAGTTTTGTGAGATTAACAAGGATGTTTGGAATAGAAATGAGTTTTGGACATTTCCAACAATAGAGAAGATCCGTTAAATTGGCGATGGTATCCGGAATCGTTACAATATTTGGACAACTAGAACAATCAAGAGCTGTTAGGTTAACAAGAGTCTCTGGAATAGAAGTGAGTTTTGGACAAGAGGGGCAAATAAGCGCTGTTAGGTTAACAAGAGTATCTGGAATGGAAGTTAGATTTGGACATTTATTACACGCTAGTCCTTCCAGATTTACAAAGGTGTATGGAATGGAAGTGAGATTCGGACAACCCCTGCAAAAGAGACATGTTATATTCACAAGGGTGTCTGGAATTGAAGTGATTCTTGGACAACGAGAGCAATCAAGTTCTATGAGATTCACAAGAGTATCTGGAATGGAAGTAAGGTTTGGGCAATACGAACAATTGAGTATTTCAAGATTAATAAAGGTGTCTGGAATTGAAGTGATTCTTGGACAACGAGAGCAATCAAGTTCTATGAGATTCACAAGGGTGTCTGGAATCGAAGGGAGGTTTGGACACCAACAACAATTGAGTATTGTGAGATTCACAAGGGTGTCTGGAATCGAAGTGAGGTTTGGACAACTGTAACAATTGAGGTTTGTCAGATTCACAAGGGTATCTGGAATGACAGTGAGATTTGTACACGCAGAACAATCAAGTTCTGTCAAAGTTTCAGGGTCATAATTGTTATTACAGATAATACACATTTTTAATTTTTTTCAGAATCTTGAAAAAAATTTTCATTTTAGATTTCAATCGGGATGAGAAACTTCATAATCGAAATCTAAGGATTACAAGAGTTTGAACACAAGAGTAAGTAATTTTTGACAATAGAGTATATACACTCTATTCATTTTTAACAAGAATGTTCCATATAAGTGTATTTATCGTCACTTCTTTTGATTTCGAATCCAAAACTAACGTACATCCTTATTAATTTCTTAAAGTCTTTTCCTTGATTGTTTACAAGAAGTGTTGGATTCTTTCCACCTAATGTACAAGTGAAATTGGTGGCCATCTTAATGGCTTCTTTTGCTATTCCTTGACGTCGATAGTTCTTTGCTACACAGACATTCCATAGTGTATTATTCGAGTCGATTGTCACGAATCCTACTATCTTCTTTCTTGCAAATACAATAATCCATCTGTTACTATCGTTATCTATTTTCTGTTTTGTCCCAAAGCACTCGCCCATGAGTTTTTGAATATCTTTCGTGTAATCCTTGAAAGTAGGGTCCTTGTTTGGAATAAATTGTTTAATGTGGAAGTTCTTGGTTGTTGGATTCTGTTCGACAGAGACTTCCTTCTTCTTTCCTTGCACACCACATTGATTATCGATTTCAAGCAATCCATGCGAACTAAACCATTCCTTAAGAGCTTCGCATATCGGCTTGATTCCGCGATTTCCATTATCCTTCTTTGATAAACCCCAGTAAAGTGCTCTTCGAAGTAGATCTTTATCAGCTTCATCAAGTTCTTGCTTTGTAAAGATTTCAAATATTTTAGGATTATTTTTAATGAGAGAGATCATTTCCTTTCGGGATTGAGTCGGGTAGAAATCTTTCGGAGGGTCTATCTTCAACCGTTTGACAGCAAGCTTCAACAGTTCTGGTAATTTCCAACCACCAGCGCTACATACCTTTCCTGAATGCTTAAGTCGCTTGTCAACCATTCCAGAACTTCTTTCTTTAATAATTGTTTGACGTGTCTCATTCTCCTTTTCAAAATCGAGAATACAGAATGATTCATTAATCGGGTTGTATGTCGCAATAATCTTGTATTCATTATCATCACGAATCTTCTTTTGGTATTCAATATTTTTCTTTTCAATTAGACCTTTGAAGCCGGAATCGCAATCAGACCACACTCCATCCCCATCCATACAACGTAAGACGCCATCAGAATCTTTCAAGAGTGTTGAAACCCATTTCTCCTCAACTTGCTTTATAAAATGCTTAAAGTATTCAAGAATGTATTTTCGTAATGGTTTATTGACATTCAACCGTTGATTCTTGGCAGAAAGACTTGCCTCGATAAACATCTCTTGAATATGGACATCCAACGACTTTAGAAACTTTGAATAGTCTTGTGGGTCCGCTTGACAGAGTCTCTGCACCATTTGGGGAAGAATATCTCTGTACATTTCATCAGTAATAATATCGAAAGAATTATTCTCATATATTGTGGGATATTTAACGTAGTAATTGGTGAAGAACAAGTTCTGATTCGTGTGTATGTTTGAATTCGACACCAAGAAGTATGTATTATTCTCTTCTCGAATGTATGAAAAAAGTCCATACTTGTTAACTATCACAATGTTATCATTGATTAGCGTTCGAAGGGCTGTTATTACTTCGAATTTCGTACTGTCTTCAAATTGTTCGACAAGATTGGAGAAGTGGATTGAGAAAGTCTCACGAAAAATTTCTTCAATCTTGTTCATGAGTTTCTTAACTGGAGTTCGAGAATAAATGTCAAAGTAAGTGTGATAGTCGAATATCTCGCTTCCTGTTTCTTCTTGTATTGTGTGCATTGCATTCAGAATTTCTTCTTCCTTGAATTCATCTTTCAAATTTTCAACAATCGAATTCAAATCTATCTCACGATTATTTCTAAATAATTGTTCAATTTTCATACGGATTGCAGAGATTTGGGGATTTGCATAATACAATTGATATGTAGAATAGTCGATATTGGCATCCTGCAATCCGTCTCGAATCGCCTCCATATTTACACCATCGCAAGTGTAATTGCAGACAGTGTAGTCACATTCTCGACTGTAATCTACTCCATCCTCAACATGATTTCGAAAGTAGTTGAGTGCGCAATCAAAAGACACTTCAAGTAAAACTCTCAATATTCCACGGATACTAATATCCTTGATTTCAGAAGTTTGGTACATGTGTACATCAATTGAAAAGACGCCATATTTTTCATCAGGAATTGATACAGGTTGCATAATTTCAACAATTGGGTTCTCACCAGCTTTGATTAAATCATTATGAGAACCCAATCGAATACCACGAGCGAGAGCTTGGGCAGTTTCTGAGTAATTCCAGTGAGGTGTGTTGACTACTTCCAAAATCACATTCTTAAAAGAAAATCCTTCTGAAATGGCTTTACTTCCAATAATCAGTTTGATATAGTCTCCATGCATATTATCAGACTTGTTGAAACGAGAATTGATGAGTTTCAGACTTGTTGGTGTTGTCGTTTTATTCGTAAGAAGTGCATATCTCATTCCTGTGTTTTTTTCTTTTCCATTTGCTTTGTAAAAGCCAACAAGTTCAAGTAACAGTGAAAATACAATACAACCACTTCCTTTAACGATTGAAGAATACACGAAGCAATTTCCTTTCGTATTTAGAATTTTTTCAATCACAGTTCCATAAAGTACAGAACACTTTCGAATATTTTGCAGAGTCTCTTCAACATTTTTTCCTTTCAATGCGGAAATTAATTCTGGTCTCATTTTGTAAGTTAATTCCGTATTTCCTCCATAGACTGAGGAATGTTTCTGTTCCATTTTAATATGCTTATCAAAGCCTTTTTTACCATATGAACCATCTGGAAATACGAATAGAGATGATTCTCTTGTGCTGATATAGATACCTTTGGTTTCCTTATCGACTGTATAAGCAGATGCGTACACTTTACTCTGGAATTTAGACATTTTCAAAGGGTCAACAATGAAGTATTTCATGTTTCCATAATTTGGTTGACCAATAAACCTTCGTTCGATGTTTGAAAAGACTTCACGAAGAGAAGAGACCTTTCCCTTCAATTTTGAACGAAATTCTTCCCTTTTCGATTTTTTCAATACATATACGTCATTCTTCTCGGTCATATATTCTTTGAGAAATTCATCACCAGTTGGAAATTGCTCATCAAGGGGTAATAATAGGTTTAGGACGCTTGCAATCTCATCAGGAGAATCTTTCATTGGAGTTCCTGAAAGAAGAATGATTTTACAATTTTTAACAAGGTGTACGAATCGATGGTATTGGTTATACATTTCAAGAGTCTCTTTAAGATTTTCTGCTTGAATTCGAAGATTGTGAACCTCGTCAATCACAATAATCTTGTTTGAAAAATCTTCAATAATATCATTGTCTGAATATTTTTTAATTTTCTTGGCGAATTTTTCAAAGGTATTCATACTGTAAAAAGAAGTCATCTTTTTCAACCGATGTGTTTTTTCGAGAGAGGTGAGTTTGCTATAGTTAGCAGGAAGGTATTGCCCTCCAGTACATTTTTCTGAAAGTTCAAATAGGAAATTATCGAGTATCGACTTTCCTTTTGCTAATATAAGAGCTCCGTTAAATGAACTTGCTTCATTCTTGATTTGTTCAATTGCCCCAATCGCGCTACAAGTCTTTCCAGTACCCATAGAATGGACTAGTAATACTCGGTCGTATGGTGTATGACTTGACATGTAATGAGCAATGGTTTTTTGATGTTTTGTGAGCATTCCTCGTTCCGAAGGAAAAGATTCAACTCTATCAAGCTTATTATTGTAAAATTCTTTCTTTCGAAAGATAACAGAATTGAAATCCTCTTCCGCATATGGATTCAGAGAGTCATACTTAATATCAGGATATTTTGGTAGGAAATCTGCAATATTCATCTTTAAATTACTACAATACTTTTGCAAATTGATTTTTTAAACCAAGCGTATTTTCTGTTCAAAAATGTTGAAAAGAAAATCTGGAGTCTATGCTATTCAGACAGTTCTTGAGCGACTCTTAAATAAGGATGTTTGCACTTTAAAAATTGGGCATTCAAGCAATCTGAAAAAACGGTTCAATACCTACAATACTGGAACTTGTGATAAGGAACACTACGTTCAGAATCATTTGAAATTCATTCTTCATTCAAAAATTCAAGCGTTCAATGGATCTGGTATTTTAGAATCTATTGCTCACCATCACTTTCAAAAGTACAGAGTTCGAGACAATAAGGAGTTCTTTATATTCCCGTTACCATTCGACATTGAGGATTATTTTAAAGAACTAAATCATGCTTATACTCTGTGTGGAATTTCTGATGTCCAAATTTTTAGATCTCTTACGGATGTTCCTTATGTATTTTACAAGTCAGAGGAGAATGAGGAAGAGAAAAATAAATTCGAACCGAGGGAATGCCAAAAACCCTTTATAAAGAGTGCAATAGAGCATTATAAAAAATGACAAAGGCGGAATTTTTCTGCCGTGCGGATATGGGAAAACGTACATTTCCGCGTTCATTATCCAAGAATTGAAAGTGAAGACAGTTATAGTGCTTACACATCGTTTGTGCATCTGTGAAGAATGGGAGAAGTGTTTTGAACTGGCAGATATTCAGTATAAAACAATAAATTCAGAAAATATTAAAAAAGGGAAGGCAAGAGTAATAATCACAACATACCAAACTTATATAAACGATCCGGATAGTTTTAAACAAGCCGATTTGGTCATCTACGATGAGGCTCATGTTTTGAATGGTAATTGTTTTCAATCTTCGTTAAATATAAAAGGGAAGAAACTCTTTCTTACTGCAACACCGAGTACAACCACAATTGATCTTGAAAATGAAAAAGTTACAACAATAACGCTTGACTGTGAAACAATCGCTCATGTGTCACTTCACGATGCTATCGAAGCTGATCAATTATGCGGATACCGTCTGTTATGTAACAACAAACCTTCTGCTATCGATTGTCGAGAACACATACACGATTTATTAGACAAGTTTGGAAGGAAAAAAATACTCGTATATTATAACACATGTGAAGATGCTAAACAGGCTTTTCAATTTCTATTGGAAAAATATGATGTTTTCTACATAGATGCATCAACAAAAAAGGCGGATCGAACAATATTGATTAAAAAATTCGAGAATTCGAAACAAGCCATCATTGTGAACGTGAATGTACTTTCAGAGGGGGTGAGCATTCCGTGTGTCGATTGTGTTCTTATAATGGATAAACGAAATTCTGAGAGAGCTTTGATCCAGATTCTTGGGCGAGCTCTTCGCTTATACGAAGGAAAGGACTGTGCGATCTTATGCATTCCTTCGGATTGCTTGGATACAATGGATGTTGCTTTAACGTCATTATTTTATGATGCCAAGAACCGAAAGACTGTTTCTCAAAATTTGTTATTTAATGCGGGGGATGAAAAAGAATTGAAAACTCGAATTGATGAGATTGATAAGAAGCTGATTATTATTGATGTTACTAGAAATGGGGGGAGCTTACTTGATTATAAGGTGGGGAGACTATCAGAGATATTCAAAGACACTGGAGAATTGGTCCTTTTCAAATACAAGGAAAATGGAACAAATTATGGACATTTTCAGAGTACTTTAATTCAGGCATTATCTGGGAATAATAATCTTTACAAAAAAGAGATTCCAATTTGGAAACTCCAACATCCTGAATTATTTCTTAAACTCCAAGAACGTGTTGAAAATGCTAGCAGGGCTATTAAACCCGAAGAGAAAATGAATGGACTAGCAGAGATATTCAAAGAGACTGGAAATTTGGTCCTTTTCAAATACAAGGAAAATGGAACAAATTATGGACATTTTCAGAGTATTTTAATTCAGGCATTATCTGGGAATAATAATCGTTTCAAAAAAGAGATTCCAAATTGGAAACTCTGGTATCCTGAATTATTTCTTAAACTCCAAGAACGCATCGACGCAAGAACATCCTAAAAATTGATTTTTTTCAGATTCTTTGAAAAAAAGCATGTGTATCATAATTACAATCCCGAAACTTTGAAAACACTCACTTCCATTCCAGACACCCTTGTCAACCTAACCAAAATCTACTGTTCCAGATACTTTTGTGAATCTAACACATCTTAGATGTGTGAACTGTCCAAGACACATTTCCATTCCGGATACTTTTATTGAACAGATAGATGTCATTGGTTGAACTCGCCTTGCAATTCCGAATATGAGAAGAAGTTCAAGAAAGACTACAATTATCTGCCTTCCTAACTCGGAAGATTGTGAAGTTTCTCATACCAGTTGAGATTTAATTACAAAATGAAAAAAAATTCTAAAGAGTTTTGAAAATAAATGTCAAAGAAAAAGGTTGAAGATCTTCCCCAAAAACTATTGGAAAGAAGTGCCGATGAAGAATATGCAATCGTGATCAAGAAACTTGGAAATGGGAATTTTTCGATTCGCTTGAATATGAATGATAGACTAATAATTGGAAGACTGTGCGGTAAAATGCGTTGGAGAAAGAACAAGAAGCGTAATAATGTTGATGTTGGATCTGTAGTCTTGGTTGGTATTCGAGACTTTCAAGAAAATGTTGTGGATATTGTTCACGTGTATGACACGTTTGAAGTGAAGCAACTCAGAAAATCTGGGAAGTTTGTTGACGAGTCAGAAGAACTAAATCGGACATTACAAGACCAAGATGAACCATTCGATTTTAATGATATCTAAAACTTTTTTGTATAATATAAATGAGTTATTCTACGTTTTCGAATTTCGGAAAAAATTCCAGTCAAGGATCGACAACAAATCCCTTATCAGTATGTGCTGTTCCTGCTTTAGATGCAGGGTTTAACAATCAACTCGCAGGGAATGGCATCCTAAGTCCTGAAAGTTCTCAGTGTATCGCGATTATGCCTATGATATGTTCACAAAATTGGAATGGAGTCTGTGAATACATGTCAAACGATACGAACCGTGCTTTGTACAACCCTCAGCAAAATAATATTCTTGGTGGTTCATGTGGTGGGAGTGGTATTGGAAGCTTGCTCACAAAAGGGCAAATGCTCATTCGAAATACCGCTTCTGAAAAATACCTTGTTGCAATGAGTGACAATTGCCATCGTGAATATGAACCTTTTGACCCAACAGCTGCTGACTCGCCTCTTATCAGTAGATGGGTGTCGAATACAGATGCACCGAACGCATGTATTCCAATCTATGCTGTTGACCCTCATACGATTGATAGTGATCCATTGATGCACAAGTTGCTCGATAACCCTGTAATCGGGATGGATATCCTTATTAATATCTATAACAATGCAAAGGCAAATAATAGATTACATCACCTTAACAACACTCGTCTTGGGAATTTTTTCTCCAAGTCTTTTTCAAAGTAAATTAATACCAAGTTGTATTAATTAATTATCCGCTCCATTTGCAAGTAGGAAATCTGTGATTTCTTGATGGTCTTTTTGAAACGCAATTGCAACTGCATCTAAACCATTATTTCTGATATTAACATCCGCCCCTTTTTCAACTAGTAATTTACATACTTCAAGATGACCTTGGAAAGAAGCGATATGAAGAGGTGTCATTCCATTGCTTTTCACATTAACATCTGTTCCTTTTTCAATTAGCAGTCTGCAGATTTCAACATAACCTATTTGAGAAGCGATATGAAGAGGTGTAAAACCTGTATTACGTGTAATATTAACATCCGCTCCTTTTTCAATTAGCAGTCTGCATAATTCAAGATGTCCATTCTGAGAAGCTACATAAAGAGGTGTTGCTAACTCAACACTTTTCATATTAACATCCGCTCCTTTTTCAATTAGCAGTCTGCACACTTCAAGATGTCCATTCTGAGAAGCTACATAAAGAGGTGTTGCTAACTCAACACTTTTCATATTAACATCAGCTCCTTTTTCAATTAATAATTTGCAGATTTCAAAATAGCCTTTTTTAGAAGCAATGTAGAGGGATGTCGCATTCACATTATTATTTGCAAAATTAACATTTGCCCCGTGTTCAAGTAATAATCCGCACACTTCAAGATGTCCATATTGAGAAGCTACAAAAAGAGGCGTAAATCCTGTATCACGTGCAATATTAGTATCTGCCCCATTCTCAATTAACAATCTGCAGATTTCAAGATGTCCCAATTCGCTCGCTAAAAATAGCAATGTCCGTTTACTATCTTTTGAATTTGCATTCTCACGAGTGATGAGAGTTCTACACGTCTCAATATCATTATCTCTTACAGCTTTGGAAAGTCTCACATAGATATTGTGTAATTCTTTTTTGTATTCGATTACGTTGCCATTTAGAATTTTACGTATATCAACTGGCATAGCAGTCCAAACCTTTGAGACAGACCCGTGAACTCTCCCAACTCCAAACTGTGTTCCCACCCGAAATTCACCTCTTGGATACACAAAGAACGCATTTGAATCTTTATTCTTGAGAATAGAGTTATCAACGTACTGATTTGTGTATGGTTCTATAAAGAGGAATTCATTCTCAATACGCACTCCTCTATCTGTCCAAATCACGAGTCTAGGTCTACTATTGTACTGAGAATCTATCATCATTTCAAATTCCTCACGAGTGTAGCAGTTGAAGACGCTATTATTATCGTCAAACATCAATACGACAAGGGAATCATCGTATACAATATCTTCTCCAATTAAATCTTGAGGATTGTTACACTGATTCATTTATTCTAAAAATTATTTTTAGAATATCTTTTTCATATTGTTGCTCCATAATCAATTAATAATTTACGAATTTCGTTGTAACCTTTAAAGGAAGCAATTTCATGTGCTGTTTTTCCATTATTTATTGCATTTACATTCGCCCCGTTCTCAAGTAACAATCTGCAGATTTCAAGATGTCCATTATGAGACGCCATAAATAGTGGCGATAATCCACTATTTTCTACATTCACATTCGCCCCGTTCTCAAGTAGTAATCTGCAGATTTCAAGATGACCATTAAAAGATGACATATTAAGAGGTGATACTCCTCTATTATTTTGCATATTAACATCAGCTCCTTTTTCAATTAACAATCTACATATTTCGAGATGTCCATTAAAAGATGCCATAAATAGAGATGTTTCTCCTCTATTATTTTTCATATTAACATCAGCCCCGTATTCAAGTAACAACTTACAAAGTTCAAGATGACCATTCGAAGAAACCATAATTAAAAGTGTTTCTGTATTTGCCCCATTTTCAATTAACAATTTACATATTTCAAAGTGTTGTTTGCCATATGCTGTATATAGTAATGTCGACCCGTCAACTTTAGAATTTGCATTTTCAGGAGTAATGAGAGCCTTGCATGTTTCAATATCATTATCTCTTACAGCCTTGAATAATTCTACATAGGCAATATGCAATTCTCGTTTGTAATCAATTACATCACCAGACAAAACTCTATTTATATCGATTGGAACAACAGTCCAAACCTTGGACATCGAACCATGTACTCTACCATCGCCAGATTGGGTTCCTATCCGGAATTCGCCCTTTAGGTAAACAAAGAATGCATTCGAATTTCTATACTTGAGAATAGAGTTATCAATGTACTGATTTGTATATGGTTCTATAAAGAGGAATTCATCCTCTTTCCGCAATCCTCTATCTGTCCAAATCACGAGTCTAGAATTACTATTGTACTGAGTGTCTATCATCATTTCAAATTCCTCACGAGTATAGCAGTTAAAGACGCTATTATTATCGTCAAACATTATTATAACAAGGGACTCATCGTATACAATATCTTCTCCAATTAAATCTTGAGGATTGTTACACTGATTCATTTATTCTAAAAAATCTAAAAGATTTTTTAATTTTTACATACCGTCACCAACCTTTACAGAGATTTTATTAGCATCTTCAACAAGTTTGTTGATCTTGATACAAAGAATACCATTCACAAATGTAACAGCAATGGAATCTCGATTCGAAACGCACAACGGCAGTGTGATAACTCTCTTAAAGTTGCCATAAAGCAGTTCACTTGTTTCAGAAGTCCCGTATGGACGATGTTTGACTGCTGAAATCGTTAGCTTATTATTACAAATATCAACATCAATATCGTTTTTATTTGCACCAGCAAGTGAAGCGTAAATGTGTAATACATTATCCTCGTTCAGAATATCAATAGGAAATTCTGAACGAGGAACTGCAGTTCTCGGTATTAAGAGATCAAGAATACTTTCGAGCGGAAAGGCTGAAAAGTTTAAATTTGACATTTCTAAGTTATGTTCAAGTTTTTAAGTCTCTGTAAAAGAGGGTTTTCTTTCACAGGAGATGCCGAGTGCGAACTCGCGCTTGCGCTAGGTGCATAAATTTTTCTCGATTTGAAAGTTGGCTTTTCCATTTGCATAGGAACTGATGGTGCTACTTTTTTATCTCGTTTCTTTGAGAAATAATAGAGAGCAAATCCAGCAATTGCAACAGCTCCAATAATTAATAGCGTTCGAATCCAGTTGAAGCTATTTTTAGTTGGTGATGCAACTACCTGCGGGCGAGGAGGGGGTACAACTGCTTGTTGTTGAACCGCTTGAGGAATCTCTCTTTTCGTAATTTCAACATCGCAAGAGCAAGGCGCTGAAGATTTAAGAATGAGATAGTAGTTTTGATATAGATTCTTATCGTGTTTCAGAGTTCCAGCAATTTCTCCTTTATCTGCAGTCTTGTATGTCAGATCCGGATTGCTATCAAGAGTTGCTTGATCAACAACAAGTATGTCGAATGGTTCTCTCTGTTGTGAAGTTACTTTGAAATTGATTTCGAAATTGGTTGTATCACCGTTCAAATCGATGAGTTGTTTCATATTCCCAATCGCGTAAGTTTTTCGTGTAGTCATATTTTATAATAATATAATTCTTTTAAAACAAGGATTTTCAACGGTTGCTCTTTTTTAATTATCAGATATAAATAATTAAAATAGGGAGAGGAGCGATTTTAAGATAGTTGGATGACGCGATCCAAGTTTCCTTGCACGATCTGATGTGCAATTACAATAACCATCTTGTTTGGAAAATTTTTACGTATTCCTTCGATTACAATGCTTGTTAAATCTTGGTCAAGTGACGCAGTGCATTCATCGAGTAGGATGAGAGGAGAATTGAAAATTTCTGCAAGTGCAAGAGTGTATGCAAGAACAACACGACTCAACTCTCCTCCACTCAGCATTGAAATATCTGCCTGAATGTCTTTGTAGTTTATCTGCAAGTTAATTTGGGGTTTCGTTACCTTTTTCTGTTCTTTGATAGTTGAAAGAATGACTTCGATGGAATACGTGGGGAAAAAGATGTCCAAATAACCTTGAGCATGTATGTTGATAGAGTCAACAATGTTTCGAATCGCAATACTTTCAGCGTTGAGTATCTTTTCTTTCAAAATTAAAGCTGAAGAATAACTAGATTGCTTATATTGCTCTTCTTTCTTCAAATTCTTTACCCTTTTAGCCCAAACCTTGTATTCGTCATACTCTTTCTTGTATACCTTGTACTTTTCAATATTGCGCATATTCTCATTATACTCAACAAGTCTCACCTTCAGTTTCTTCAACTCGTTCTCTGTTTCAGAAATATCGTGTGTGATATTATCTCGTTGAGTTCCAAACTCTCGAATATAAGCATTCTCTAGAGTTTTCAATTCTTCCTGCAATTCTTGTATCTCTTCACTATTTTCTTCAATATTCTTTTCAATATTCACCAATCGCTCCTTACTCCTTTTTTGAGATTCTAGAATCGATCGAAGAGATTCCTCGTCCATTTCAATACTCGTATTTCCAACTTTTGACGTGAGTTGAGAGAGTCGTTTCTTATCTTGTTCGAGCTTATTCTTCACAATATTGAGTGTATTTGAGAATGTCTTACTCTCAATTGCAAGAGTCAATTGCTTAATTTCCTGTTCAATTTGAGTATGAGCTCTCTTGTATTGTTGTAAGGTCTCAATCTCTTGCTCAATCTCATTCTTTGGTGGAATATCGTCATCGTAGCTATTTTGAAGAATTTCCAATTCATTTTGGATTTCCTTATTTCTTGTTACTTTAGCCTGCTCTTTTGGAATTCGTATTTCGAGAGTTGAAATAGTTTTTAAAAGTTCATTCTTGTCTGCAAGAGTACTTTCACAAAGTCCTTCAATCTTTACGAGTTTTCCATCATTAAAATGAAGAATTGCATTACAAGACGGGCATTCATAGCTCTCAAGTCTTATTAATTTCGCTTTTGTGATTTCAAGATTCGTTTTCATCGTTGTAATCTCATTCTCATTGACATTGCAAAAATTTGAGAGTAAACGTTGCTTAGTTTCTGAATCTTTACACAATTTTTTATATTCTGTACAAGATTCCTCAATTTCTTGCTTTGAATATTTTTTCCAATTTTCCTCTCTCTTTTTCAAAGCTAAATTTTCCATATTCCGAAGTTCGTCTATACACATACTGTTATAGTTTTCTTCATCATGCTGACACTTTTTTTGGAGGGAGACTAGTTCCTTTTTCGAAAGGAGAGCTTTCAACTGATTTTGAATCTCTTCAAAATTATCATCTCCATCGTATTGAATAGAACTTTTTTCAGAGAACAAGGTTTCAAGTTTCTTTTCAATATTCGAAATCGTCTTTTTCTTTTCATCTTTCTTGGCTTCAAGAATGGAAAGTTGATTGTATTCTTTTTTCAACTTGTTTAGAGTCTCTTCGATTTTTTTGATTTTCAAAGTTCCCTTTTCTATTTTTAAAATCAGAGCTGAGATCACTTCTTCCTGATTTTCTGCTTCGAATGGAAATTCCACCTTTTCTGGTTTTTGCATATTTTCAAGATATTTCGAATCTGATTCAAGCTTTGCAGTTGTGGCTATTAACTCATCGTGCCTCCTCAAAATTTCACTCTTACATCTTGCCTTCATCTCTTGAAGTTTGATATCATGAAATGCAAACTTCTCAAGAAACTCGAGCTTGTCAGCAGGATTCATCATTACAAACGAGTTAATAGTATTCTGTTGTACATACGATATAACATCGAATGCAAGACCGAATTTTGTATTGATCACAGCTTGAGCAGAATCACTTTCAAATTTTTCATCAGTCCGTGAATTTTGAACAGTCACGATATTTGGGCATCTCGTTCGAGTAATAGTCATTTCTTCAAACTCGAGAACTACTTTACATGATTTCTTTCCAAAACTACTCAGTTTTTGCCCGACATTGTAGAGAACAAAGTTGATAGCAACCAACATCGTAGTTTTTCCACACCCTGAGGGACCTGTGAGAAGAATCACTCCATTCTTTCCAAAATCGAACTCTCTTTCTGTATAGCATCGAAAATTGGTAAGTATAAGTTTCATTTGATTTTAAAATTGAAATTAGAAATATTTCAATTTTAAAATATATTTTTCTCCAATAAAAATGAAGCTAGAAATTCTCACAACTTTGATCAAGAAATTAGACGATGATCTAAGAGATCTCTTAGACAAGAGGTATGACCTACAATTTGAAATTGATAATATCAACGATATTATAAATGAGAAAAAAATGCTTCGAACTTACTACAAGCTTCAAACAACTGGCGATATAGACGAATTGAGCAAAGCGAAGATAGAAGTCTTGACACGTACAAAGTCTCAAAGCCCGAAATATCGGTCAACAGTATACGCGACCAAGAAGTTGAAGTATGGTCAGAAATAACTACCCTAACGACATTTTCAACTGTTCATAAATCTCATGAACAGTCATTCTTTCAGTGTATTCGCAGAAAATACGTTCATATGAAACCACGGGGTCGGCTTCATTAATCATGTCATAGTCATAGTTCTTTATTAAGGCAAATGTTTTCTCTCTATCTTTGCCATTAAAAGGGTACTTATCATAGTTTACAAAGTAGATAAGAACTCCAAGAGCCCATACGTCATTTCCGAATGAAATTCTACCTTCTGTTAATAATTCTTGAGACATGTATCTCGGAGTTCCTTGAATACTACCTCCTTTAACATATCCGAAATTTTCTGCCTGTTCTAAAGTTAATATTTTTGAGAATCCGAAATCTGCAATCTTTACAGTATCATGATCTGAACATAAAATATTTTGAAGTTTAATATCAGAATGTACAATACGATTCTGGTGTAAGAATTTTAAACCTTCACATATCTTGAGCAAGACTTTGATTACTTTCTCAAACGAATCAAGAGCAACACAATCTCCATCTGCCAAATTTCCACCCTTAACATATTCATACCCAATATAACCATACATCATTTCTTCATCGTGAAATGAGAATAGCGCTTTGAGAACGTTTGGATTATTTTTTCCTTTCAACCTTTCTGAAATCTGTATTTCATTCTCATAATACTCGTCATTTCTTGCTTTTTTTAGTGCAACTTTCTGACCGGTTTCTTTCTCCTGTAACAAGAAAACAGCCCCATAAGCACCTTTAGAAAGGTATTTTATGTAATCGTAATTTGCAAGTTCCTCAGGTAAAACATCTGGTTTCTCACTCATTTATTTACGCAATTAAAAATGTGTTTTTGATAATAATAAATGAGTGAGGAAGAAATCTACGAAGACGATATTTATGAAGATGAAGGCGAGGATGTTGGAGCTCGTGAAAATAACTTTGAGAATGAAATAAACGCATTTGAACGAGTTGGTCCGAGTGGAAAATTGGCAGAATTACTTAGTGGTGCAACAACGTATGGAGATATGCAAAATAAAATAGGTCGTGAAGCAATCTCTCCAGCTGACCGCTTTAAAATTTTCCTTGATGCAATGTCTCGCAAGATGAATTCAGAAGGAATTGCAACAATATCAGAATCAGATATTAATAATATGCTTGAAAAAAGCATGACTGTTCCAAATATTGGGATGAAAAATCCGATAGCATTCATTCTTGGTTATCTCGCAACCAATGGAGGAAGTCGTATGGATCATAATACAGTCATGTTTGTCCTGAATCGAATCTTACCAAAAATAGGCGACGAAGGAGGTGTAACAGAACCAGATGTTATTCGTTATGCACGATTCTGGTTAACAATATAATGTTAAATATATTTTACAATATTCTCATTTAGAATTGGAAATAGATGAGGATTTTTTCTTGTAATTTGGACTGCGTGAATTCCGGCATTCCAAATCTTGAGTAGGGGCGTTGTAAGTTTTACATTCACAACGTTTTCCTTTTTCAAAAAGAAAAGAGCCACTTGACGACTCGATTCAAATACGTAATCATTAATAGCTATTGGATTTTCTAATTCAACACTCTTGTTATAGAGCCACTTTACAATCTTAAAAGATTTGTAATAACAAGCCATCTCAAATACAGAGTCCTTTTCAACGTGAATGTTGATTGGAGAGCCTAATTCAACACTCTTGTCATAGAGCCACTTTACAACTGGTAAGTGACTTTCCCAACATGCGCATTGAAATACGTATTCGTTTTCAGCATGAATGTTAATTGGAGAGTTTAATTCAACACTCTTGTTGTAGAGCCATCTTACGATTGGAAGGTGTCCATTCTCGCATGCTATTTGAAATGCTTCCTGAAGGTTGATTTCATAGCTTTCAAGATTCCAAATCCATTCAATGATATGAAGATGGCCATATTTGCATGCATTTCGAAATGCCTCTTGACGAATCTCAATCTCTGTTCCGATATCGATTCCATTCGAGTTAAACCATTCAATGACATGGAGGTGGCCATTTTCACATGCTAATACCATTGGAAGATTATTATTCATTCGAATATCAATATCGGAACTTGCTACCATATCCAATTCTCCATTTCCACACGCTTTTAAAAATTCAGATTGATTGTCAACTAATTTAAAAATATTTCCCATTTATTAATTTCAACTTGAAATTAATTAATTGATTGCGATCGGATCAACGTATTCCGGATTGTACCGCGCGAAATGGTAATCCCAGTATTCAGGGGCTCCAAACTTGAATGAGTCCGGAATCTTCTTCGCCTTGTACCAAAAAACGCATTCACGCCAGTCATTCGTCTGCGTTGCATTATGTATGTAGAGTGCTGTAAAATCATCGGTAACCTGATCAAGGATATCGCAGAAAAGTTTGAAGTCAGGAATAATACCTGCATAGTTTTCGTACATTACCTTTCGATTGCGCAAATTGGTTTCACGAAGGATGAAAACACCGTCAACATTCGTACGAATGACTGGTCTCACGTCCATTGAATACTGAAGCGAGAGGATATACCACATTTTCCAATGTCTACCACGCTTATACAAACCATTCTGAATAGGTTTACGGAATACTGAAGGGTCATCTGTGCAATCATCTACGATGAGAACGGCCCACGGGTTGTCAATGTGAAGCTTAGAAATCTTCTGTCGCTTAATAAAACTTTCAAGCTGAGCTTCATCATAATTATTAAAGACAAAGGTACTCGGGAAGATTTGGCGATAAAAATAATTGGAGTCTTCTGTACCGCTGAATGCGATTGCCGTCGGGAACATGTGTTTTTTAGCGTACAATAAGGATGCAATTAAAGTTGTTTTACCTGTACCGGGCTTTCCAATTACAATTGTCTTTGTACCACCTTGGTCTTTACTCATATAAGTTTTTGTAGAAGGTGCAATCATCTCAAGATTTAATTCTTTAAGGTTGATAGTTTCGATATCATCCATTTCTTACGAAAAAATTATTGTTTAAATTAGTGTTGCAAAGAAATTGATGCGATTTTGTTTCACAATATCACTCACTTTCGACCCTTTAATTGCGTTCATCATATGAATGAATTGTTCTGCGGTTGCCTCTAGATTTTGAGGCTTGAACTGTGCAATCTCGGATATCATTATCTTGATACTCTCAACGTTGGTGTCTGGACGCTTCAATGAGAACTGTGAAACAACTACCTCATCATCTTTGTATCCCCATTCGTCAAAATTCTCTTCTTGGTTTGAAACACGTTCTTCCTCTTCTGCCATATCATCATCAAACACTATTTCCTCTTCTCGAACTTCATCTTTTTCAAGAATTTCTTCTTCCACTATATTTTTCCCAAGAATAATTTCACTTGCAAGAACTAATTCCTCTCTCCCGAATGTTCGAGTCTGATTAAACTTCATTATGTTAATGAGCAAGTTACAAAGAGCAGATGCGATACAATTATCTCGTTCATTTCTCAAGTTCACATTCAATCCACTGCAAGCAATTTCACCAGAGTTAAGCATCTCAATCGATGAGATAGCAAGACGAATATCTTGTGTATTTGATTTCTTAATGTGTTGGACAAGGAAATAAACCATAATCGTGATTCGTTTCCAGTAAACTGCTCCAATTTCCTGAGTTCGAATCGTGTTATGGAACTGCTCTTGTTTCTTTTCCTTTATCAGTTCTGAAATGGATTCTGAAATATCCTTAAGTTGACTATTATGTTCAGTAATCTCTTCTGTAGTTTTGACAGTTTCGATTATGTTGTAGAATATCTTGTATTCTTCTTCTTGTTTCTTTGCGAATTTAGAAATCTTGTGCCGAATTTCTTTTCTACTCAACTTTGGTGTGTATAGTCTTTTCAAAAGTTTTGCATATTCTTTCTTGTATAATGCTCTCTTTTTCTCCTCGTCAACTAAATTGGTTTTATTTTTCTTTCTAAAAGACTTGATTTCCTTTTCAATCTCCTTTCGTGATAAGAATGGTTCGAGCAACTCTTCCATTTTCACGGCCCATGCGATCCGTTGCTCCTTTTCAATGTCTCGATCTGATCTTTTAATCTTGACTCCCCAAAAGTTGGTGACGAGATTCGATTTCTCCATTTCTAATTTTACAATTTTTGATTCATACTTATTTGATTCTAAAAGAGTACCCTTGCAATCTCGAACAAGATTCAGGAACCATTCAGGCATCTTCGTATCGACTTCCTCGGTGTATTTGATAAGTTCATTACAAGGTTGATAGACTACATCCAACACATTGGTCACGAATTGTGTATCCAAAACTTCCTCGTTCTTGTATTCCTTCATTTTGGCCACAGTTCTACACATATCATTCACTCGCATCTTAATCCATGAATGTAGGAAAGAATCACTGATTATAAATTCTTTCAATCCGTTTAAATTTCTTAGTTCTGGGAAAGTTCGACTCTTGTAAGTTTCACGAATCTTCATCAATTCATTTCCAACGTAATTTTCACCACGTACCTCTTTTGAACCAGCTCCCAAGAATAAGTCTGTTGGATCTCCCCAAACTAATTTAGCGTCCTTTGTTAAAAGAAGTAGGTTCGAAAGAGCCGTGTCTTTGAATTTCTTGGCCATTGCAACAGTTGTAACGATTCCAAGCAACTCCTTGTATGTCTGAAACTTGAATTTTTCATACACAGCATGAGCTGATAGAGGGTCTAAAAATTTACCATTCGACATTACCAATTTGCGAGCATCGATTTGTGACTGCCCTCGTATCTTCATGCCATTTCGGGATACAGAGATACCTGTCTGAACAAGTAGCATCGTTGTCAAATACAGACTTACACACGGGAATGAAAGATTGTCAATTTCCATATCTTTTTCATGAATTGGTGAAAAAGCTTCAAGTTCAGGACTATTTTTGAGAGCAGAAATTTTCACCGAAGAACCGTTTGGTTTTACATAGAAATTATAAGGATTGGTATCATGTTGAATTTCCTCATTCTTATCATTCTCATCTTCTTCTTCATCAGCTCCGTCCCTCAGCATTCGTTTCAAATCATTATCCGATTCTGCAGATTCTTCCACTTCTTCCACTTCTTCCACTTCTTCCACTTCATCCAATTTTGAAATCTTCTTCATCAGTGATTTTGAAAGTAAGTTATTATTGCTCAATTCAATGACATCATTTCGAAGAGCGAAATAATCATCGGGAAGCGGAGCCTGTGATTGGAATTGCGAAATCGCAAGTTTCAAATCTTCTTTTGATAAATCAGGAAATTTTTTCTGAATTGTGTATTTTAAATAAAGTTCAAATATTTTTTGATCATGTTCATTAATTTCATTCTGTTTCGTTTCTCCTCGTTTTTCTTTTCGAATCATTGTTGCAAGACTTCCAGATTTCAGAAGCTCAATCGAGATTTCTGGATAAGCTCCTCTCTCAACTATTTTAAGAATCGCTTCTCTTTGGTCTGGTTCTAATTGGTCATTCACATCTTTGTTAATGAAAGAAACAGGCTTATCAATGTATTTGGTTATCATATCTCCATTCTGATAGAGATTGAGTAAGTAAATATAAGCTCTATATGTTTCGATAATAGCCTCTTCTCTTTGCTTTCTTGATTCATCTCTTGTTTTATTCGCTCCAAGATTCTGCAAGTTGTGGCGAATCTGCATCAATGTTATACCAATCAGATTTGAGCCTTTTCCGTCTTCTCCAATTCCAAGCACGTTATTGTTACTCACGTATTCGATAGGCACGTTTCCGGTATTCACAAGTACGCTTGCCATATTCACGTCATTTGCAATCTTAACGTTATACGCCTTTTCAACTGCGGTTCGGATAACATTAAAATTCTCAGTAGCGAGATAGTAGTTGAATAACTCATTGATATTCATTTTTTCAAGAGCGAGCTGAGTTCGAATTCGATTAATGTGTTTTAGAGTATTTGCATCTGTCTCACCAATATACTTGGCTTCGTCAAATTTTTTAGACCGAGTCTTTCCTTGAATGCGTGACGTTTGCATAATGTTGCGATACATGGGTGTGATTAGCATGTTTGACAATATGTAATTAGTAACAGTAGCCCATCGCTTATTGTCAAGTCTCATATATTGTATTGAATTATTGCTCAAAGGTCCAAAAGGAACATCATTTGGGTCATACAGAACTATATTCATTTTATTTGAGTAAAAGATTTTATAAGTATGATTTAAATAAATGTTTTTTCCAGAATAAATGAGTAGTAGTTTGCTTTTCCTCACATCTGAAGATTTCAATATTCAGCATGGTACGAATGGTAATATTATGTGCAATAGTATTGCAGACTTCTCTCTTGTGCTGTTTTACTCGACTCACTGCGCCCATTGTAAAGGACTGATTCCGATTTTTAAGAATCTGCCGGGTACGATAGGAGGTTGTCAGTTTGCAATGGTGAATATAAGCAACAATCGAATGTGCGTAGATATGTCAAAAAACTCGATAACACCAATCACATACGTTCCTCTCATCATATTGTATATCAACGGCAAGCCCTTTATGATATACAAAGGAGCTTATGAAGCGAATGAGATACGAAAGTTTATTATTGATGTTGCTACCAACGTGCAGAAGAAACAACAGTTTACAAAAGAAAAGGCAGCGCCAAATGAGAATGGAGTGCTCACGTACGGAGCGAAGCCTCTTTGCGGTGATGATAAAGTCTGCTATCTCGAATTCCAGACAGCCTATAAAACTTAAATGATTTATTTCCAATATTCTCAGAATATTGAAAAATCCCAATCCTAACCCTGCTTTCTATTTCGTGAAATCATCACGAGTATGAAAGTAACTATTGCACTGACGAATAATAATGATCCAGTAACAATAAGCACCTTTGTTACAGTCTTTGTTGAAGACACACACTTCTTATCTTTCATCTTGCCCTTGTTGCAGATTTCATCATCCCATACCGTGCAACATTCTTTCTCTTGTCCGCATGTTTTTTGCCACTTCGTCGGGTCATCACAGTCCTTCTTGTCAATCAAACCGTATGATGTCTTATCATATAGCATTACACCTATAATTAAAGTTAGAATCGATACGAGAAGTAAAACTACAGGAACTACCCAATGCATTTTATATTATGCACTTATTTTTTTATTTTTCGAAATCGCCATCATTATAATTGCAACTATCGCACCAACGAATGATAACACACCAATAGACATGAGAACGGTTGGCCAGATCGTCATTGAAGAAACGCATTTCTTATCTTTAATTCGTCCCTTGTTACACACACCATCCTTCCATACTGTACAACAGTTTGGATCTTTTCCACACACGGAAAAAAATTCCGACGGCTGAGAATCACACATTTCCTTACTTGTATCAGTATAAACTTTATTATAGTATAATCTTAACCCTACAGTAAAAGTTATATTGATACGACAACTAACGTTATCGGAACTGCCAGATGCATTTTATATTATACACTTATTTTTAAAAAATTTCAATCGGAATGAGAAACTTTTGTAACTCTCGAAGTTCTTTCGTTTTTTCAACGTCTCCTTCATCTTTTGCTTCCTTCATTTGGCTCTTAAGACTTGTAACTGCCTTATTATGGTCATTCGTTAATTGATCAAGCTTTTTGTCACTTAACGTTTGAGATGTCGCAAGCTTATCCTGAAGTTCTCTAATATCGTCTCCATCTTTTTCTAGCCTCGCAATTCATGCTAGCATATCAACAATGCGCGTATCGATTTGAACGGCAACACTCGAAACGAATTTCATCTTGTTTAATCTCTTTCTGATTTTAATCCCATTCTTTGAGAGGGGCTTACGCTTCTTCTTGCAAGGATTGAAACATGGCCATTTTTAATTATACAGAATAATTAAAATCTAATTTCTTAGTTATTCGAGAAGGAATCTAAATCCTCCTTGATTTTATCGAAAACCATCTCATGTATAGGCTTAACAAGTTCCGATTCGATGCAATTGAACGAAACTAGGAAAACTTGAATCGATTGAGAATTTCGCAATTCGTAAGAATAGTATCTATATGCACGGGTAAAGACTGTGTAAGTACGAATACCATTTTCATCTTTAGATTTTCGAATCTCGATTGGTTCCTTTAAGGATATGTAAGTGTTAGTAAGGTTACCAAATGACCAAATTGTAAATATCATTGACTATGATTCCCATTTATTTAGTAGCAATATTTTAATCATAAAGAATGCCAAAGCTGATGGCGCAATCCAAGTACTCATTGAAGACTCATTTCCTATACCAAATAAACTGACACTACTCGTGATTGCATCTACTTTCTGAAAGCAATCTTCTTCACCAGAAGATGAGAAAAAGGAGTTGAAAGAAGAGAATTGTAGTCTTTCTTGAACTTCTTTTCATACGCAAGATTTTGAGGTGAGTTTAGCCAAGGACAGCCATAGCAATCTATTTCCATATCTACAGAGTTGTTTGGAACAAATGTGAATTTTAAACAATGAGAACAATCAAGATACGTTAAATTGACAAGAGTGTCTGGAAGTGAATTGAGATTTGGACAAACGGAACAATCGAGTTCTGTAAGATTCACAAAGGTATCAGGAATAGAGGTTAATTTTAAATAAGATATGTCAGATTCACAAATGTATCTGGACAATCATTACAATTTATCAATATTAGGTTCACAAGGGTATCTGGAATAGAAGTGAGATTTGGACAACAATCACAATCGAGCTCTGTCAAAGTTTCAGGATCATAATTATTATCACAGATAATGCACATGCTTTTTTTCAAAGTTTACTTTTTGAAAAAATTTCAATTTGGAGAATTGGCATATATCTTATTGTGGAGATTTACAAACTTGTACAACATCTGTCGAAGACGAAGGGGGAGGTCTAATAAGTTAAAGCTAGTACTATCCTTGTCGAATTTCCCACTATAGGGTAATGTTATTCCATCGTTATTTTCATTTGCAATGTAATAACACTTTATTAAAGCATAGATAAGCTCGTGTGCTTCGGGTTCCATTGTTGCAATCTTCTTGATTAGGTCATTCTTCTGAATGATTGTCAAATCTCTTGCGCCCAGATTTTGTGACAAGGTTGTGTAGAGAGGGAATGAAGACATTTTTGATTTGAATCTAAATCAAAGAACTTTATTTCATTTTTAATTTTAGCTTGGTATACACATCGCATACACCTGTATAATGACTAGTAGACTGATTACAATCAATGTAATATACATTGGTAAATTTGAGTATGTTTTGAGTGGATATTTTTCCCGAATCTTTCTCTGAAATTTATACCTATTTTCTGGTGAAGAAAATATTCCTGCAATAAAATTATTCCAATCTGGAACATCTTTATAACTCAGTTGAGGTTTCAGAGAAATCCATGGTTTTGTGTTTGCGATTCGGCGAGTGTATCCTGTAAGAGGGTCAATTCCTCCTCCCGAAGTGCTAAACTGCGTATCTATTTCATGGCGTTGTAAAATAGATCTTGCGCCTTCGGCCCATGGGAAATGTTGCGGATTTGCCAAACTATAGTTTTCAGGGTAAAAGAAATCCGGAACACCAGCTACAATATTTTCTTCAATTTTGCAAGTATTCGTTCCGCGAGCCATTTTAAAATATCCGCCAATTCCCCATTCAACTCCCCAACTATTTTTAATCCACCAGAATTTTTTCCCACCTTCAATTCCCCAACCCACAATTTCAATTGCGTGTCCTCCAACTGGGTTGCCATTGCCATTCCATTCGTATATCTCTGTTTTTGGATCGAAAATATAAAAATCTGGATACACAACCATTCCTGTAGTCAAAGGCCCCCACCCGTATATATTATGTCGAATATTAAGCTCGCTTCCTCCATCTTTCGGTGTACCAGCAATTGAATAGAAATGAATTGCGCGGTAGAAACGTGCCGGAGTGCCATATTCATCACCACTAAACACATCAACATTCACGTCAGAACACATATCTCCAATAGGGCCTGTTGTTGTATCGCAAAGAGGTAATTGATCATCGCTTTCGAAATTGGAAAGACTTTTAAAACTAAAATCTCCTCCAAGTTTCTTATCATAAGGAACGCATGATTGTAGATTTGTTCCAATTACGAATAGATAGCGCCACGCATTGTAGAGAGAGTTTCCGTGACAAGCCCCTGTCTTGAGAGAATCAAGGTTCAGTTTAATCGACGCTTCAGGATTGGTTTCTGGATGTATCTTATTAAAATTGAGTCCCATATAATCACATATGATGAGTTTAGCAGGAGAAAGGTCGAGATGCAACAATCCTGCTGATTGAATATTGAATCTATCTGCAAGAGCACTTGTACTTGCAAAGGCCCAACAAGAACCACATTTCCCTTGATTTTTAACAGGAGATAGCAGTCCTTCCCAGACTCGGCGACCATCGAATTCATCCGGAATATCGAGCTTACGACCTGTTGTTGCTTTTGGTAATTTGTCAAAATCTACTTCATTCTGTTTGCTCGACGTTCGAAGAGTTGTCAGTGTTGGTCTTGCCTGAATCATTGCTTGTAATTCCATTTATTATAAATGAAATTTCTATTATTTATTCTTGATCTCAATGATATTCATTTGACGATTCCGATGTCGCTCAATAACACGTGAAATAATGTCGAAATAAACAAGAAACACCAATAATAATGAGCACACAATTAGCATAACAAGGAAAAAGTATTCATTAGTTGCATCAGGCACATCACAGCCGAAACAAAAACAGGTACTATGCAATGCTGAAAACACTATTGAAACTATAATGTACAAAAGAGTGATGATAATATGGGTTAGCATAAAGCCGTTTAATAATACATTTTCGACATAAGAATTGCGATCGACGAGCAAGGTATTATATGATTCAAGAATCGTTCCAAATACAACGTAAAGGCAAAACAATGCGATTGTAATCACCATACTCTTGATGAAGATTTCCTTGTAAAGGTCACACTTACTTCCTTCACCACGAGTAAAGACAATATCATATTTATAATTGCAGATTTCACAGTGTAAAATGTCATATTGTCTTGGGAGAGCCGGAATTGGTATTCCCTCATTTTTCCGATCGAACCATTTCAATAGACACGCCTTGTGAACATATTTTGAAGTGCCATTGCAATCGCAAGGCGAGATAAGATCCATTTGATTGTCAGATGAGGAGCAATAACGACATTCATCCAAGAGAGCGGTTAAGTCTTCCATTTTTAATTTTCAAAGATTCTTTGAAAAAATTTCAATTTTAGATTTCTATCGGGATGAGAAATTTTACAATTTTTCGAGTTAGAAAGGGAGAAATTAATTGAGTTGAAAGGAGAGAATCATAGTTTTCCTTAAACTTCTTCACGTTTTCCTTGAAAACAGGATTTTGTAAGTTTAACCACGAGCAATCCCAGCAACCAAGTCTTGTCAGATTCACAAGGGTATCTGGAATGGAAGTGAGATTTGGACAAGAGGAACAAAAGAGTCTTGTCAGATTCACAAGGGTATCTGGAATGGAAGTGAGTTTTGGACAAGAGGAACAATAGAGGTCTGTCAGATTCACAAGGGTGTCTGGAATGGAAGTGAGATTTGGACAATCAGCACAGTCAAGTTCTGTCAGATTCACAAGGGTATCTGGAATGGAAGCGAGTCTTCGACAATGATAACATTTGAGTCTTGTCAGATTTACAAGGGTTTCTGGAATGGAAGTGAGTTTTGGACAATGATAACAATCGAGTACTGTCAGATTCACAAGGGTATTTGGAATGGAAGTGAGTTTTGGACAAGAGTTACAATCGAGTTCTGTCAGATTCACAAGAGTATTTGGAATGGAAGTGAGTTTTGGACAATCATAACATTTCAGTAATATTAAGCTCACAAAAGTGTCTGGAATTGAAGTGAGATTTGAACAATCAGAACAATAAAGATGTATTAGATTAACAAGGGTATCTGGAATAGACAGCTAAAGCAATAGAGTTCTTTGAGAAGAACCAGACAGTCTGGAATGGATGTTATATTAGTACAGCATGAACAATTAAGATGCACCATTTCAGAATTATAATTACCTGTACAGATGATACATATTTTCCAATTTTTAATTTCACAAAATGAAAAATCATTTTCCAATTATTTTAAAATAAATGGAACAGATCAGAAGGCAATATGCAAATGATATTCGTGCAGAAATTATACACGTTGAAAAAGCCCAACAAAGAGATAATGAAAGTGTGTTTGGTCTTCGAAACCTCGCCAAAACATACAGTAAGGAAATCCTTGATTTGAAAAGAATTGAGCTTCAAGATAACATGAAGGAACGAGGCGAGAGACTTGATGCGTTAATTGCACGTGAAAAAGACACTCTCAAAGGTCGTTATGATGATGAAATCAATGAAGAATTGAAAACTCATCGAGACGCTGTTGATTCTCGTGATGCTTTTCTTGGAAAGCGCAAGCAAGAAAGACTCGATGACAAGAATGAGAAAAAGAAGCGAATGGACGTTGCTTTCAAGGCTCAGAAATATGAAAAGGCGAGTGTGAAAGATTGTAGTTATTTTAATCGACGATTTGAGCAGATCGGAGACAGCCTTCCTGAAAATATGATCAACAACCTTCGTGATATGCCAAATAACAAAGGGTATATTTGGAAAGGATGTTGGTTCTTAGGGAACCTTAATAAGGAATATGGTCAACCGCAGATTATGTTTGAAAAGCTTCGAGGAGGAGTTCTTCGAATCCACGAGTACACATCTACAGAATATCGTCTCTACGAGAAAAAGGGGGCCGATAAGAAAATACTCATCTCACGAAAGAAGAGGAAGGTTTTTAACTAAATATAACCACATTGTTTTGCCACGTATTTTTCCTCTTGTTTTTCAAGACGAAAAGGTTTCGCGCATCCAACTATCCGATTTTCAGAAAGCAATTTTTCACAAACTTCCAATGACGCATGCGGATTTAATTGCTCTGTGAGAACAATACTTCCATTCGGAAGCGATGAAAAGTAGTATGCGTGTCTAAAAATATGGCAATTCACTTGATTGATTGGAACTTCTATCCAACCATCACAATTTGGGCATTCGAAAGTATAAACACCCCCATCGAGAGAGACTTCTTTTTCAGTCATTTTTTATTTATAAATTTTTTTATAAATAAGTTATAATAGTTTGCGTAAATAAGTTAATATTTCATATAGTACTTTCACGTCAAATTCATTGTATTTCTCAATATCACGCATAATGTCTTTATTACCAGTTTTATAAGATTCCCAAGCGTATACTGATGCTTCTAATCCAGACATACAATTACTCTCAATGGTTGCTGATATCATTCCGTGGGATTGCATTGCAGAAGCAATATCTTTGAGACCGAAAGCAAAAGCACCCTTTACAACGATTGGCTCCTTCCGAAAGACTTGACACAGGTCTGTCCAATCATTTAGAATCCATTCTGTTGCAATGCGTTGTATTTTTTCCGCATCCTCAGTTCTATCAAGTTGACGGCATTCTGCAGTTCTCCAAATCTGAGGTTCAGCGTGCCAATACCAGAGTTTTGGATTTCCTAATTGTTTGATGAAGCTCACAAATGCATCCATAATTTGAAATTCACAATCTAGAGTATTTTCCTCTGAAATAAAGTTTTTATATTTCCAAGTTTCATTTTCACAGTAATAGATTCCAACCATAAAGATTGCATCGGTTTTAGTGTGTTCATCAAAAACGTCCGCGAATGTTTCAAAATCAACGAATACCTCATTACAAGGTGCGAGATTCTGCACCACCTTCGCAGGACGAATCTTATCAATTTCTTGACGATTTATATTCAAAATTTCGTTAATTATTGGGGCGTAACTTCCATTGATTCCAAGAGTATTGCTTGTGCACCTCTCATCTTTCCAAGAAAGGATTCCTCTATCAATAGCATTTTTTCGATGCTTCATTCCACATTGCCATATCATCGTAATATCGCTATTTGCAATTGCAAGCTCCTTCTTTCGGCAATTCCAACCTCCAGAATCAACGCACATATTTGGAAGTAGTTCTGGACGAGAATTTGCAACCCATGACTTTCCATTTTCGCGTACATCCCGAACCCAACTAATTGCCTTTTCGGTTTTCTGAACATATTCTTTATCAACTCCTTCGTAATCAATTACACCGAGACGATCAAAACTGTCTTGCCCAGAATAAGAAATTCCTTTCTGAGTATAGCTCCAACGTCTTCCGAGAAGATAAGCACAAGGGAAATCATATTTCTGTATTTGATTCACTGCATTCCGATAGATTTGGAGCTGAGCCTTATATGCTGTATAACTATCAGAATTAAGAAGATGTATTCCGTCTGCTCGGAGGGGCAATGTTGAAAATTTGATATCTATTACTACGTAGTAAGGTTTGGATCTCAAAGGAAGAGGGCTTTCAACAAAGATATCATTCAACTGATCGCTTCGAACGATCAAGTCAATAATACCTCGGGTTCGAGTAGTCTGGTCTTCAAAAGGAGCTGAATGAATTATAGGAACTCCTTTCTCCATCAGCTCAATGGTTTTTTCACAGCTTTCTTGAGTTATCTTATCTGAAACCGAAATAACTGGAATGAAATCATCGTTGAGGCGCTTTACAATATTCTTTTCAAATTCACATCCCTGTGCAAATATAAAGTTTGTAAATACTCCTTTTTCAACTGTCTCATTCAATTTTAACCAGTCGACAAGAGAATCATTCACCATATAGTTGTACGTATCGGTTGCAGACACCCATATTCTCCCGTCTCGTAATCTTTTTGACGGTATATCTTCAATTTCGTTTATTCTTTCCATTCTCTTCATTTTTCTATAGCTTTATTTTCGAAATTAAATTCATTTTTATTTAAAAAGGTGTACACCTTTTAGAAAATGAATTTGACTTTACTAAACTGCGCAATCTTAACGAATGACGGCTATTACGCGATGAATACCGTTCCCCTATCTGTCGTTCAGACTATGGTTCGTGACGCATCAACCATCAACTCTGCAATTGGTCACGCTTCAACAGCTCAAATTCTGACTACATTACTAGGTATTGAGGTGCCTCTGAATCGTCAACAATATCGCCAGCAGGTTCATGATGTTGCAATCGTTTTCTCGCTGAATCAGCGACTCGATGAAGGAAAAATTCTTTCTGTCGAGGAAATTAACAGGATTGGTTACACTTTTAAAACCTTGGTGAGAGAAGTTTAATCTAAAAAAATACCACATTATTTATAAAAATGGCAACATCAATAACCATAAATGACATAGTTTTTATAGAACAGATTATAAAAATCTGCCAAAGTCGTGGGGCGTTTCGTCCTGAAGAAATGGTGGATGTCGGCGCCCTGTACAAAAAAATTACTGAATTCTTGAAGACAGAAGTGAAGAGTGACGAAAAATCTGAAGGACAGAGCGAAGTGAACTCTAATTTGGAAGATGGAGCAATTAGACTTTAATTTTAAAAATGATTTAATTTTTAAAACTATTCACAGAATAAAAAACATGGGTATTAAATCTCTCAACAAATTTCTTTGTGAAAAATGCCCAGAAATATTTGAGGCAATTCATATATCAGAATACCAGTATAAGAAAATAGCGATTGATATCTCGCTTTACATGTGTAATTTCAAATCATTGTATGGTGAGGAAGGATGGCTTGGGGCCTTTATTAAAATGGTGGTGTGTCTTCGTGAGAACGATATTCATTGCGTTTTCGTATACGATTCTGGTTCCCCTCCTGAGAAGGAAGCAGAAAGACGAGAGAGACGAGAAAATCGTGATAAAACAGATTTAAGGGTCACAGCTCTTGAATTGGCAATTGAAAAGTATCATATGACTAGTGAAATCGACCAAATCTTGATTGATTTAAAAGTGGAAGATCAACCGAAATTAATTCGACCTGTTAAAAGTTCACTCAATATTCAAGCAATTGAATACAAGGTGAAAAAGATGAGACAGCAACTGTTCAATATCACCCCTACAGACTTTGAGGTCACAAGAAAATTGTTTGACATTCTTGATGTTCCATATTTACACGCTCCAATGGAAGCAGAAACGATGTGTGCAGACCTGTGCAAACAGGGAAAAGTAGATGCCGTCTTATCAGAGGATACGGATGTTTTAGCGTACGGCACTCCTTGTTTCTTGAGCAAATTCAACACGATGACAGCAACTTGTTTGCGAATTTCGCATGATAAACTTTTAGAATCTTTGAGTCTAAAAGAGGAGGAATTTCTTGATTTCTGTATCATGTGTGGAACAGATTATAATAAGAATATTTTTCGCATCGGGCCATCAAAGGCTTACAATCTTATACAGAAACATCGTTCGATTGATGTGGTTGGTGAGAATATGGATGTTGCAATTCTCAATCATAAGAGAACACGTGAGTTGTTCCAGAAATACGAGAGAGCAACGGTCAAAATTCCTTATTGTGGATTTCCAAATTTCCCCCAACTTCAACAATTTCTTATGAAGAAGAATTTGCGCATTAGCGTTGATTCACTCCAAAAAGCATTTACACATAATATTGTGATACAAGAGTGATTATAGAACTCCTACTGTATCATTATTTTGAGCTACAGATTTACCAGAACGAGCTATTGCTCTTGCTGCATTCATTTTTTGAACCAGATTTGCCTTTGCTTGCAATCTTTGTTGGTTAAATTGCATTTTTTGGGCAGGAGTAAACTGTTGAAGTGTTGAGTAGGAATTCGACTGATTGAAAGCACCAGAGCATGTTCCATTTGTAGATTCATAGCCCAATCCTTTCATTATGTTGACGTTCATTTTATTTATCAAGAGAAAATAAAATTTATAAAAATAAATGAACTTGGAAATGGTTTTAGAAAAATGGTATAATGCCAAGGAAAAATTGGCGATTCTTGAAAAGAAAATTGAAAAGTACAAGCAAACCATTTCATCAGAAATGAACAAGAAAAATCTTGACAAGTTAGTTGCAGGTTCTTACACGATTTCAAGGTCCCGAGCTTCACGAACATACGTGACTAAAGAGAGTATGCCTGTCAATTTATGGAACGAATATTCGACAAAATGCTCTTTTGACACTTATCGGCTTGCAAAGAAGTAGTAGACCACTCTTGTATGTTCTTGCATGCTTTCTGGCGTATTTTACCGTCATCAATCATGTTTTTGAGAACAGCTAGCTTCTGATAAGGTGTTAGCTCTGTATCAATGTATTTTTCAGCTCCCTCGTATATCTTTAAAAACATGATTGCAATTTTTGCACTTTCAAAATCCTGTAAAAAGGTGTTGTAGAATTCTCGAAATTCTGGATTTTCCATCATGG
>Ga0163154_10000594_pt1 | contig 56220 bp, 46 predicted proteins | sample OliLakLV19MP9P1_FD_148649 | JGI IMG/M metagenome (GOLD analysis project Ga0163154, IMG submission 148649) | Freshwater microbial mat bacterial communities from Lake Vanda, McMurdo Dry Valleys, Antarctica - Oligotrophic Lake LV.19.MP9.P1 | ecosystem: Environmental > Aquatic > Freshwater > Lake >...
TTGCCATGCTTGAATGGTCGCGGTAGGAAGTTTGGTAATGCGGACTACAGCCTCAATAGACAGACCTTCAGATAACATACCAAAAGTGTTTTTTTGTGAGCTGTCAGTTCACCTTCGGCTAAACCTTCTTCTATTCCCATGGGTTTACGATGTTTAGTCCAATGCCTTCAAGTTTTTCTTGACATCGAACTCTATACAGTAACGAATAAAATTCGGAATATTGCGTATTTTGGGTTTTGTATAGCCTGCGTTCCACGATTCGCGTACAAGCTCGGTTTTCCAAATAAGTTGTGTGGCATCAGCCTGAAGTTGTTTCTGTAGGGCTTTGCGCGCTACCTTCATCACGATGCTAAACGGGTTGTTGGGTATGTCCAATTCCTGCTCCGTTTTGTTCAGACTCATAAACGTATTCGGTAGGGAAGTAGGTTGCTTGGTCATCTGTATAGAGTGCGAAGGCCTTCACGTCTGCTTGTCATCTATCCCATATTCGGTAAAAATAAGTAAACATTCGCTTGGTAAAATGCACATCTCTTAGCCTTGTACTTCTATATGTACCAATACAAAATGTGCCTTGCCTGTTTTGGCAAACACCTTTACGAGTTTATCCGCGTATCGCTTGCCTGCCTCTGCTTCGGGCAAAAGCACGTCTAATGCCTTATCTAAAAACTCAAACTTCTTTTTGAAGTTTACTTTTTTAGAAAAAGCAGGAAAGAAGTAAAGCAGGAAATCATCAAATAAATCTTCGATGATACTTTTCCAAAGTATGTCTTTTGTTATCATTTGTAAGTTGCGGCTACATTTTCATTAATCTTGTATCTAATAGTTCTTTGAATTTTCGTAGAATGGCAATAATGTGCATCAAATCTTCGCGCACTGTGCCAATATAAGGAGGCGAAATACAATATTCCTTGCCTTCTATGACGACAAACGACCATTGCTTGCCTACCACTTCCACCCCATACAAAGGGAAACTTGTTTCATTCTTGGTTTGCGCTATCAAAAAAGCCTCTAACAACTGCGCCATAGGCTCGCCTGTTGGATTTAAAAGTGGTTTGTATTCTTGAAAATGAAAATAAGGCTGTTGGATAATGTTCATATAGCCTGAAGCAACCATAAAATCTGATTTGGTAATCAGTTTTATATCTTCTACAGTAGCCGAGATAGTTTTGTCAAAGCACGTAGTAACGCCATTGCCTTCTACCAACAAACCCAAATCGAGGATATGCGCAATGAATTTCATTTTGAGGTCTTCCTCACTCCAACCATTGATATTTATGATGGCTCTTTTCAAGCATCTATCAAAATTGGTTTGCTCTACTACATCAAAGGTAGGCAAGGGCGCACTCAGCCACTCTTGCATGAGCGACGTTTGATATTCTCGAATGGGCGTGAGTTTGAAAGTCATGACTAATTCGCCTTCTTTCCAATTTTTATTGGGTTCGGTTTCAGTATGTCCGTTCTTTTTCATGATGTTATGGTTTATAAAGCAAAGTTAGTAAAAATATCGAGTTTTTTATTCCATACATTTGCTCATGTACTTTTTTATTCAAAAAAATAATATAAATTTGCGCATACAAGCATCTATTATTCTCTAAAGAACTATGCAAGTAAACGCAACCCAAGACCTAAAGCCCGAAAACTATGCCGCGCGCTTTCATACGCCCACAGTAGAACTAAATATGGAAATGATGCAGTTTGTATATCAAGACCTGTGGCAATACTTGCAAGATAATTGGGAAACTGTAGCCTTAGATCGGCGAACCAAGTCTAAAATACCGCCACAAGATATAGCACAAATGAAAAAGACCACAGGGCTTGCGCAATGGTTGCAAGTGGTCATTAACCAAAAAATAGCGACCTTGCCTCCTTTTTCCTCGCCTGAAGGCAAAGAAATGCGAAAGAAAATATTTATGGAGGATAATTTTAATGCCTCTCCTGCCTTTATTACTTTCAAGCGTATGTTGGGCATCGTGCCAGACCAGAAAACTATCAGCAAAGTAAATCTCAATGCCATCTATCAAACCCTATTTGGTATAGGTTGGTACAACTATGAATTTTGCTATGAGGCTTGCCTACACCACGCTTGGAAAGGCAATTTCAATGTACAGACAGCGCAAGAAATGATGATACTCTATCACAAAACTGAAGGTAAACCTTTCACAGAACCTCACAAAGAAGCTGAACAACTGTACGAATATGCATGGCTCTTGCCTGCCCCCGAAACCAACGAAACAAATACCTCGCCTACCGAAGAACCGCTCACGCCCGCACAAATCCAAGCGCGACTTCAACTCCTACAACAGGTAATTCAGGCAGGCAAGGCATATATGCGAGCCTTAGACAAAGCATTTGAAGAAAGCGTAAAAGCAATATGGCTACAGCACTACCGACAAGAACAACGTGAGGCGCAATACAAACGCTTCAAGCAAGTTGTTTTGCTTGTGCCACTGTACACTTTGAGTTTATTGGGGGCAGTAAGTCTGTTGTATTGGTTTTTCACACCCATAAAACACAAAATATTCACCGAAGCCGAATTAGAAAAAAGCAAGGTAACCCTCATAAATACTGTGCGAAATCAACACCGCACTATGGAAACACAAACCTACGAATACGACTTTTCGCACCTCACACCGCTGGATACTATTTGGACAAATGCAACGGAGATAACTGATGTTATTTTGCCTGCTTATTTCATAAAATACAAAGGCTCTTTTGATATGTGGCTTACCAAACCGTACATTGGTACTGTAGCTTTTTATCAAAAACTACCCAATGGAAAAATACAATATTTATACCAATTGCCCTTTTACACTGCCTCAAAGACATGGAATGGCTGGGTGCGAACTTTGGTGGGTAAAAACATAGACCGTGCAAAAGGAGTAGATAGCATTTTTTATCAAGGGCGCATGACATTCCCTGTGCAGTACATCTCAACTGCTTTGAAGCAGGAATTTGTTAAATCAAGCGGAGATGGTATGTCAAATTTTGCTTATGCTACAGATTTTGCCGTTTCGGCTGATGATTGCAGTGTGGAGTTTCAGTTCAGCCATACGCCGAAAGAAGGCGGCAGGTCTTGTTATGGCGTAGAATTATCGTTTGGAGAAAATAGGAATACTTCTTATGACATTCATATATCAGAAAGCAGTTGTTTTTCCAACCAAGCCTTGTATATAGGGGATACTTTCTTGGCTTCAAAAGGAAGTATTCGATATCAAAACCATGAAAATAATCTGTCCGATAAAATGCCACGACATAGTACTTGTAAGGCACACTATAGGAAAGATTTGCGTGCAAGCACTATAGGAGGCAAGGATAATTTGGCGAATCACAACATTCACCCCGATAGCACTTATACGGTGCGGATAGTAAACCAAAAAAACCGTACACAAACTTACCTAAACAATTGCCCCTTGCCTGCCTTCGAAACTACCTACGCAGGCAAGATAGGCAAGCTCAAATTTCTGTATTTTCGTTTCAAAGGCATAGGCAGTATCTACTTTGTGCGGGTGCGTGATGGGGCAGGCAAGGAGGTGTATTTTGAGGATTTTGATAATCCAGAGAAGCCTGCACTGCCGCAAAAAAGATAAAAACTCGTATGTCTGCATCTATAAAAGACTACCACTTGTTTTGTTGAAACACCGCACAAGTGGTATAAACCGTTGCTTCCAGAAGTGTCAGCTTATTTAATTCTTGCTCCTGTTTTTGGGTATATTATTTTTTACATAGTCCCTCATCACTGGATTGAAAATGCTAATCGCTTGAAGGAGAGGCGTGTCTTACAACCTGCTCTTTTAAATTTGCATCAAGTATAAGACACGAAATTCCTTTCACATCTTTTGCTAAAGGTGATAATTCTTTTAGAATAAAAAGATACAACAAATGCGCTATACGATTGTTTAAGCTCCCTTTTGCTGTATTGTCAAGGAATGTCCATTTTTTACGAATATCTGAAAAGTTATCTGTTTCATAGTATAAATCGTTTGCTTTTTGACAAAACAAAGACAAGATAGCCTGCACATCTTCGGCATGGAGTTTTTCATTTTGTGTCCATACAATCTCTACAGAGGCTTGGGAACGCCATGAAGTAGTTTTAGTAAAATTGGGTGCGTCAACCCACTTTTCCCAGCCCTTGAGTTCAAAAGGCAGGCGGGTTCGCCATTTGCGAAAGGCAGTAAATCCAAGTGCTATACGTATCTTAAGATATAGATAATTGCTCAAAGGCAAAAAAATACAAAGGGCCAAATAGTACAAACCTGCCTGCCTCCATATCGAGTGATTGCCATTGTAAAAGATAAAAGCAATAGGCAAGAAAATAGCAGGCAAAAAGTAGAAAAAACCTACACTTTGGGGACACAAACCATAATACGTACGCCAGTTCTCATCATCAGGCGGAGTAGGTTTTACTGCCCTATTTTTGTTAGTTTTGGGGGCAGGCAAGGTGCTTGTTTTCTCCTTTGCGTTGAGTTTATCTACTGCTACATGTATTTTGCGAAGATGTTTATTCATTAAGCAGTTTGGGTTTGTAAATGTTGCTGATACAATAGTCTAAATTTTATATCGTCATTTTGCTATACTGGCAATAACGCCATGTTTTCTGTATGATTGAACACAAAATTTGTCAGTGTATCATATAATTAGACAAAAAACTAAGTATAGCTTAGGCGTTCGTTTTGGGCGTTTTTTCTTGTAAACGGCGTGTAGCTTCGGGCGAGATAGCGAATCTATCAAAGACAAGTTTCGTATTTTTATCTACCATAAGTGTAACAGTTAATTCGTCTAAAGCGTGTATTTTGGCATGCAAGCCGCCTATTGTTACAACCATGTCGCCTTCTTTGAGCGACCCGCGGAAGTCTTTTTGTTGTTTTTGTTTTTTGCGTTGTGGCGCATACATAAAAAGGTAAAGGAGCAAAATGACGCCCCCAAAAAAGAGAATTTGAGATACTATCTCACCTGTAGTGATGGTTTTGGCTAAGAACAGCATGGTCTTTATTGTATTGTTAAAAGGATGGGTACAAAATTAGGCATAAATAAGCACACAACAAAACGGCCTGCATGCACCAAGAATATAACCAATGAATGGCTTTCGCTTGTACATCCACCTTTGGAGGTTTGCCGAAAACAAGTGTAAGCGAAAGCCCTATAATCTTTTTTAGCGATATGCACTGTAGCACAGCCTAAAAAGTCTGCGCTAAATATAAGTCTGTTATTTATTGATGCCAAAAAATCAAAATGTCAGCATATTTAATTTCCGCTCCTAATTGGTTTTAAAGCACTGATTTGTTGTGGTTTAGCTATCCCATCTCTTTTCACCCCTTTGGGGACTGGGGGCTTGAGAATGAAGGCGTGTTTTATTTGAATGCGATTTCAGTCGCGCCGTACCCAAATTTTTCTTTGCGTGCATCGGCAAAGAAACGAATGTCTTGATGTCCACTCAATCGCTTATGAATTTCAGTACGCAATTTACCACTACCTACGCCGTGTATGAATATGATTTCCTTCATACCTGTAGCTATGGCATTTTCCAACGCTTTTTCAAAAGTAGCCAACTGCAATTCCAATATTTCGCCATTATTCATTTGCGCGTGTAGGTCTGTAAGCGTTTCTATGTGCAGGTCTATTTCTGGCAATGGGCGTTTTACTGTTTGTGGTTGGGCTTTGGTTGGTGTTGGTTGAAACATAGCCTCTTTGAGTTTCTGCACGTCTATTTTTTCCATTTCTGGCGTTATTTGTTCGCTCGCTTGGTTTACTTCTTGCGCTTGGAGGGGTTGTGGCTGCATAGTATCGTCTAGTTGAGCTACATAACCCTCTTTATTCAATAGAGGCGCAGTAGTTTTGTTTTTAAAAAACGTACTTGCTCTGTATTTTATTTTGCGTACCATAGGTTCACGAGGCGTATCATAACCCACACGAAAGAATAGGAATTGAAACACAAATGTCCCCCATTTTTCAAAATCAGCAAACAATAATTCCTCTATTTTTTGGGCATTGCGTTGTAGCAATACGCCATTGCGCAAAGCTTGGTATTGTCCATTTGTTTCGCGTCCTATCACAAAAGGCAGGTCAAAATCTGTATTGTTGATAAGATACAGCCCGCCGTTTTTGTCATTCAGCATTATGTAGGCAGTATAAATACCTTTCTGCCCCAATACAGGCGCAGGTGTATTATTTGTTTGCGCTTTAGAAAGGTTGTTTTTTGCACCAAAGCGTATTTGCTCCTCGATGCTTACTACGGCTATTTCGCTGCGCCGCACAGGGATGCGGAAGCCGTCTTCTATCTCAACTTCTATCAAGTTTTTATCCAATAATTTAGTAACAATGCCCTCTTCGCTCGCGTGCAAGAGGCGCACTCTATCGCCTATGTTCATAACAACATGTTTTTTTGTAGGGCAAAGGTACACATAATAACCCTAAAATCCAATAAATTTGGATAATCAACGTAGGCAAGCTATTTTTGCACCTTATTTTTAATTAGTCTAAATAAGAAATACATATCTTGCTATGTCCAAATTTATCTTGTTGTTACTCGTCTTTTGTTTTCCTTGCCTACAGTTTGTTACTGCCCAACGCATCACGGGGACAGTATATGACGATAAGAACCGACCTATTCCGCAGGCTGTGGTACTGTTGAAATACAAGCCTTACAAGACGCAGACAGATGGTGAAGGCGTTTTTGTGTTTGAGAATATCCCACGCGGCAGTTATACTATAGGCGTTTTTGTATTGGGAAAGGCTACAGAAGAACAAAATATCCGAATCACTACCGAGCCTTTAGCCTTACAATTTATTTTGAAAGATTTGCAACAAGAGCTTGGTAGTGTAACTTTAACAGCCAATGAAAACGGAGAAAGAGAAACGCACCTGCGCGCTGTAGAAAACTTTGGTATTTATGAAGGGAAAAAAACCGAAATCATTCTTTTGAAGGATATTACAGGCAATTTAAGCACCAACAATCCGCGACAAGTCTATGGCAAAATAACAGGCTTAAATATTTGGGAAAGTGATGGCGCAGGGTTGCAATTAGGCATTGGCGGGCGCGGACTGAGCCCCAACCGCACCGCAAACTTCAACACGCGCCAAAACGGATATGACATTTCAGCCGATGCTTTAGGCTATCCTGAAAGCTATTACACGCCACCTACAGAAGCACTCGAGCAGATTGAAATAGTACGCGGTGCGGCTTCGCTACAATACGGCACGCAGTTTGGTGGTATGCTCAATTTTAAATTCAAACAGGGTGCGAAAGACAAGAAAATTGAACTTACCTCCCGACAATCCGCAGGTTCTTGGGGCTATCTGGCTACGTTCAATAGCTTGGGCGGTACAGTAGGCAAGGTAAATTACTACGTGTATTATCAACAAAAAAAGGGAAATGGCTATCGCCCAAACAGCGAATTTAACAGCCAAAACGCTTTTGTATCAGTGCAATATGCTGTTTCAGAACGCCTGAAAGTCAAGCTCGACATAACCAAAATGCACTATCTCGCGCATCAAGCAGGCGGATTGACCGACAAGAACTTTCAAGACAATCCGCGCCAATCAGTGCGTGCAAGAAATTGGTTTCGCGTGGATTGGAATTTAGCTTGCCTGCAACTTACCTACCAAATCAGTGATAAAGCCAAAATCAACACCCGCACTTTTGGGCTATCAGCTTCGCGCCAATCAGTCGGCAATCTTGAGCGTATCAATGTAGCCGATTTTGGTGGTAACAGGACTTTGATTGCAGGCGACTTTGAGAATATCGGCAATGAAACGCGCTACCTCCAAAACTACACTATCAAAGGCAAAAACATGGTTTTCTTGGCAGGTTTCCGCATTTACAAGGGTACAACTACAGCCAAACAAGGCGAGGCAGACAACGGCAGGCAGGCAAGTTTTAACTTTCTGAATAGCAATGACTTAGAAAATTCAGACTACGTTTTTCCCAATCAAAATTATGCCCTTTTTATAGAAAACATATTCAATATTACCGATAAATTAAGCCTAACCCCCGGAATACGTGCCGAAAATATCCGAACTTTTGCAGACGGGTATTACAAATTGCGGGTTTTTGATGGGGCAGGCAATTTAATAACAGAAAACAAAATAAGCGAGCATTTGAAGCGAAAACGAAATTTTGTACTGCTTGGCTTGGGCGCAAGCTACAAAGCAAACAACACAACTGAACTATATGCTAATATTTCACAAAATTACCGCGCTATTAACTTTACAGATTTGCGCATCGTGAACCCCAATTTTATAGTAGATAAAAACATACAAGATGAAAAAGGTTATACAGCTGATATGGGCATACGCGGCACATGGGCAGGCAAGTTCCGCTATGAACTCACCACGTTTTACCTTGCCTACAAAGGTAGAATAGGGCAGATTTTGCGAGCCGACCAGCCCCCTTTGTTCAATGATTATCGTTATAGAGGCAATATAGCCGACGCGCGAAGCACAGGCGTTGAGTTTTTTGGCGAATATACCTTTTTGAAAAGCACTCAACAAACGCCTACTGTGCAGAATTATGCTACAAAAAAAAATGTTGGCTTATATGCTTTCGTGAATTTCGCTTGGGTTGATGCCCGCTATATCCGTACTCAAGACAACAGCATCAAAAACAAAAAAGTGGAAATGGTGCCGCCCATTATGCTCCGTACAGGCATTACAGCTTCGTATTCAAACAAATTGTATGCCACTCTACAGTGGTCATATATAGGCAAACACTTTTCTGATGCTACCAACGCGGTACGCACTTCCACAGCCGTAGAAGGCATCATTCCTGCGTATCAAGTAGCCGATTTTTCGATGCGTTATACTTGGAAAATCCTTACTATCGAGGGAAGCCTAAACAATATATTCAATGCGCAATATTTTACGCGCCGAGCGGAAAGCTATCCAGGTCCGGGTATTATTCCTTCTGATGGGCGCGGCGTTTATTTTACTGTGCAAGCAAAGTTTTGAGTTGTCAGTCGATATGATGCACTGCAGTTTTACAACTGTTGCTACAGCACCAAAAATGCAAGACTTTTGGTGCTCCGACAATTTTGGTGGAGCAAGGTATAAACCACATAGCAAGATATGGCACACAGTGTTTCGGGCTATGTTCGCTATGTTTCTATGTGGTTCAACACAAAATTTGTCAGAGTACCAACAATTTTAGTGGAGCACCAGAATTATGTGGAAATGTGGGTGGAAGCTAGTATCATTTTGCCGAGTTTGGGAAGGTGATAGTGGCAGGCAAGTTGCATTGTTTCGAGCATAGGTATGCTAAACGTGTATTTTAGAACGACTTTCGCAATATTCTATGCAGATGAAGCCAATTATGTAAATAAAATAGCCTACATTTGCAGGTAAATAAGCGTTGTTTTAGTAGTTTATATGCAATATTTCATTATTTTTATTATCATAGCAAGTGCATTGTTTCCTTTAGCAGGTTATGCGTTGGATTGGCGGAGAAACGGAATTAGAAAGAATCGCAACCGATAAGCCGTATTTTATGCAAGACACAACACAACATTTTATAGCCCCACGCAAGCGTATAGCCATTTTGGGAAGTACGGGTTCTATCGGTACGCAAGCCCTTGAGGTCATTGGCATACACCCGACTTTGTTCGAAGTAGTGCTTTTGGTAGCAGGGCAAAATATAGATTTATTGATACAACAAGCCCTTGCCTACCAACCCAAAACGGTTGTGATAGGCAATCCAATCCATTATCAAAAACTAAAAGAGGCACTCGCGCACTTGCCTACGGTTGTGCAGGCAGGCGAGCAGGCTATAGCAGAGGCAGTGCAAGCACCAGAAATAGATGTTGTACTAACTGCCTTGGTAGGTTATGCGGGTTTATTGCCGACTATATGCGCCATAAAAGCAGGCAAGACTATCGCCCTCGCCAATAAGGAAACATTGGTGGTCGCAGGTGATTTGATTATGCCACTTGCGCAAAGGCATCAAGTTGCTATACTGCCTGTAGATTCAGAACACGCCGCTATTTTTCAATGTTTGGTGGGCGAGCCGAATAACCCTATCGAGAAAATAATCTTGACTGCTTCCGGTGGACCTTTTCGCGGAAAAGACCGCAAGGCTTTGGCAGAAGTTACGAAAGCACAAGCCTTGAAACACCCGAATTGGAGCATGGGTGCAAAAATAACTATAGACTCTGCGTCTTTGATGAATAAAGGACTGGAGGTAATAGAAGCCAAGTGGCTTTTTGGTGTGGTAGCTGCGCAAATAGAAGTAGTCGTACACCCGCAATCTATTATCCATTCGGCAGTACAGTTTCAAGATGGCTCTATCAAAGCGCAAATGGGCGTTCCAGACATGAAATTGCCTATTCAATACGCCCTTGCCTACCCGCAAAGGTTGCGAAATGATTTTCCGCGTTTTGATTTTTGGCAGTATCCTCAGCTTACTTTTGAGAAGCCCGATTTGGAAACGTTCCGCAATCTTGCACTTGCTTTCGCCGCCTTAGAGAAAGGTGGAAACGCACCTTGCATACTCAATGCGGCAAACGAAATAGCAGTAGCACGTTTTTTGAAAGATGACATTTCGTTTCTTAGTATGTCCGACCTTGTGGCGCATTGCTTGGAAAAGGTGTCTTTTGTGGCAAATCCTGTATATGAAGATTATGTAGAAACAGACGCAGAGGCGCGGCGGGTAGCAAGTGCGTTTTAGTGCATTTACCCAAGTTTTATGCCCATCACCAATACGTCATCTACTTGAAACTGCTCTCCCATCCAATCCAAAAAGGTCTTTTCCAAAATATTTTTTTGGAACGCCATAGGTTCTTCGTGTACATCAAACAATAATTGTTTGAAGCGTTTGCGCATAAATTTTTTGCCCTCTTCACCGCCGAATTGGTCTTGAAAGCCATCAGAGTAAAGGTATATTTGCAGGGGCGTTTCTGCAAAGTTCAATGTTTCGGAACTATACTTTCGTTCCTCTTCTTCTACTTCCTGCCAGCCGCCTACAGAGAAGATATTGGCTTTTAGCTCCTTCACTTCATTGTTTTGGATATATATCAGGGAGTTTTTCGCGCCTGCATAAGCTACAGTTTTTTCTTCTTGGTCTATTACGCAGAGTGCCATATCCATACCATCACGGTTTTGCGTTTCGCCTTGCTTAAGGGCTTTTCGTATGCCTTTATGCAAAGCAGTTAGAATTTGGCCAGCGTTGGTATTGCCTTTGTCCACAATGATTTGGTTCAAAAGCGCATCACCAATCATACTCATAAACGCACCTGGTACGCCATGCCCTGTGCAATCAATAGCGGCTATGATGGCAAGTTCATTTTGAAAACCCTTTAGAGTGCGTTGTACGCCATCAAAAGTTTCGCGCTCTTCATAGATAGGCTTTGCATCTATTTTTCCGAACCAATAGAAATCACCACTTACGACATCGCGCGGGCGATAAAAGATGAAATTGTAGGGCAGCACTTCGTCTATCCGTTGTTCATACGGAAGCATGGCTTGTTGTATGCGAAGCGCGTATCGAATGCTACTTTCTATGTGTGTGTTTTTTTCTGTAATTTGATTTTTTTGTACTTCTATAGTTTCGAGTTGGTCTTCTATTGCATCACGTTGGGCGGTTATTTCCTCTTTTTGTTGGTTGATTTCTGCCATTTGGAGAGTAATGGCTTCGTTCTGTTCTTGGAGGAGTTTATTGCCTTTATTTTTGCGCTGAATACTGCGATAAAGCAATAATATAAGCAGAAATAGCAAGCCTGTGCCACCTATTCCACTGATGATTAAGAGCCATTGGAATTGGTTGTTTTTGCTTAACAAACTGTTTTGTATTTGTGATTTTTCGAGTTCGTAAGAGTTTTGAAGCGCGCCTATTTTGCGTGTATTTTCATCTTCAAATACTTCTTCTTTCAACATAAGTTGTAAGTTTTTGTATTCGTATGCCTTTTCAAAGTTTTTCTTGAGGGTGTAAATATCAGCTAAAAGACCGCCTGCGTCTATCATTTCGCGTTTGAGGGCTTTTTTTTCGGCTATACTAAAACTTTTAATGGCATAAATTTGAGCAGAGTCGCTGTATTCAAGTTTGAGGTATGTTTCGGCTATATTGCCTAAAGTGGCGGCTTGATTGGCTTGGTTGTTCAATCGCTCATCTATTTTGAGTGATTGGAAATAATAAAGGAGGGCGGTTTTATAGTCGTTTTGAGTATGTTTAACAAGTCCGATATTTTTTAGTGTATTGGCTATGCCTATATTGTCTTGTATTTCTTGTCGTATAGCGAGCGATTTTTGGTAGTATTCGAGTGCTTTAGTGGCTTGCTCTTTTTGATAATAGATGTCGCCCATATTGTTGAATATACCTGCTTCACCCTTTTTGTTGTTTTTCTTTTGGTCTATGGCGAGTGCTTTGTTGTAATATTTTTGTGCCTCTTCGTATTGTTTTAGGTTTTGATATACAGCTCCTATATCGTGGAGTGTATGCGACACACCCGTTTCGTCTTTTACTTTTTCGTATATTTGGAGGGCTTTTAGAAAATACTCAAGGGCTTGCGAATTATTGCCCTGCAAATTGTAAACTATGCCTATGTTTTTGTAGGCAAGGGCTTCACCCAACGCAAAGCCTGTTCTTTTTGCAATTTCGGCAGCTTTATAAGCATATTGGCGGGCTTTTTTTGGTTCTGCATTTTGATATTTTTCTGAAAGTTGATTGAATAACTGCGCTTGTTCTCTGCCTGTGGCGGCATGGGCTTGCTTTTCCAGTGTTTGGAGCGTGTCTTCTTGCCCAAACAGTGCAAATGGCAATAAACAGAACACGCAACTATATAAATATTTTTCTGCGAATTTTAACATTTCCTAAAAATCAAACATTTTATAAAAGGATAAAGTTACGCAAAAGAAATGAATATTCCTAACACTCCTAAAAAATGTTGCGAAAAAACAGCATGTTACGCCTATATTTTTAGCTTTTTGTAATAGATTTCTCGCAAAAGTTCTTTTTCTTGACCTAGGTCAATGAGTTTAGGAATTCGCTGCCGTACTTTTGCAGACATAAATTATCAAATGTTTATCAGTATGAAAGCAAGTGTATATACCGGATATGGTGCGCCTGAAGTTCTCCACATCAGTTGAAGTAGAAAAACCATCTCCAAAGCATAATGAAGTCCTAATCAAGGTTTTCGCAAACACTGTAACGGCTGCCAACATTGTGATGAGAGAAGGGAAACCTTTTATCGGCGGGCTGTATCTCGGATTTGATTTTGCGGGTAAAATTGTCGAGGTCGGCAAAGAAGTTACTTTATTTAAATTGCTGTTATTATAACACAGTTAATTAACTGATTTTCAAATGATTGTAGGCAAGTTTCTTTGCAGAAGGTGTGTTTTTTTCGTTTGTTAAATATGGCATTCCCAGCCTCTATAGTGGTATGTGCCTTCTTGGATAGCTAAATATGTCAAATATAAGCCTATATTTTAGACCTTCTGCAAAGAAATAACCAAATAATAGAACGTAAATCATTGATTACAAATTATTTATATAACAGACTAATAACAGCGATTTAAGTTGGAAACTCAGGAAAAGTCAAACTTGAAAAAGTTAAAATATTGATTATCAATTATTTATATTTTTCAATAAAATTCAATAAGTTATTGATTATCAGGTGCTTAACTTTCTATAAAAAAAATATGCGCCTTCAATTTTAAAAAAAAACACTTTTTTGAAACCAAAGTGAAGATTGATTGGTTATCAAATTTAGAATGAAGACTTCTTAAAGTTTTGTGAAGGGAATTTTAATAGCCCCCAAAAATTTTTTTTTAAGGAGAATTCAATTAACCTAACCAATTTTTAAACTTTAGAACAATGAAAGTAACAAACCTTTTCTCGCACACCGCGCTCCTTTTGGGCGTACTCTGCTTCGCAAGTTGCGAACAAGCCCCCAAAAGTGATGATGCCAAAACCGAAGATGCCAAAAAAGTAGATGATAAGAAGGCAGAAAATGCCATCGACCTCAAACTTGACACGAAACTCAGTGAGGTTGCGTGGGTAGGTACCAAACCTACAGGCAAGCACAATGGCACTTTCTCTATCACAGAGGGTAAAATCTCAGTAAAAGGAGGTGAGATAACGGCAGGTAGCTTCCTTATTGACATCAAAACACTCAAAGTGTTGGACCCCGCAGATGGCGAAAATAACGCGAAATTGACGAAACATCTTTTGAGCAAAGACTTCTTCGAGGCGGAAAGGTTTGGTACAGGTAGGTTTGAGATAACCAGTGTAGCCCCTTTCACAAAAGATGACGAAAAAAACAGTGGTGAGAAAAAAGACCAAGAATATACACTTGCTAATCCTAACCATGTCATTACAGGCAATCTTGAGCTGAAAGGCGTAACCAAAAGTGTCAGCTTTCCTGCCAGAGTAACAGTTACGGAAGGCAAGGCAGAGGCAGAAGCCAAATTTAATATCAATCGTGAAGATTGGAATATCAACTATGGTGCTAAAGAATCGTTAGGAGATAATTTTATACGCCCTACTATTCACATATCCTTGAAATTGGTTGCCAATTAATAAAATTTTTGAAGTATCCTTTGACACAGCGTGAAAAAGGCATAGACGCAACGTCTATGCCTTTATTTGTTGGGTACTTTTGAAATGCTTTGAGTGTTATATGAGTCATTTTCCGTGAAAACTTACGATGCTCCGACAAATTTTGTGTTGAACCATATATGGACATAGAAAACACAGCGTTTCAGGCTATTTTCCATATATCCCTATCTTGTCAAGTTATGAAAATCTTATTTCTTGGCTACAGCATTATCTTTGTTGCCTACAGCATATCCAAATACTCCACCAATCAAGCCTCCAATAATATGCGCGAATTGCGAAATACTATCTGTACCTAAAGCATTGACAACCTCCTTGCCTAAAAACAAACAGGCAACTAAAATAAAGCTCAATGGTATTGTTTTTTGTCTTGCATTGGTGTAAGAACTCAATATAATCATCATAAACACGATACCACTCGCACCCAAAAGTGCATTTCGGAAAAATGTAGCGTTCAATATGCCTGTTACAAGTGTTGTAATGAATATCATGAAAAACAAAGGGCGTGAGCCATATTTCTCTTCCAAAATGGGTCCCAAAAGAAGGATAAATGTAAAATTTCCTACCAAGTGTCCCCAACCTGCATGCCCCATACCGTGTGAAAATAAACGGAAATACATCAAAGGATTCCAAGAGGACATCTCGGCTGTTCCAAAAGGATAAACGGTAAAAAAAGTTGTGCATATCCAACCCGGTCTTTCAGGCGCATTAGCAACGGCACTCCAATTGCCACCGCCACCAATAGTGGTGTCAAGCGCAGTGATGATGGTGCAAATAAGTGCAAAGGTAAGCACCACAGGTGCATTATAAGTAACTCTCATAGTTTTGAGTGTTGAGCGTTGAAGGGTGAGTGTTGAAGGGTGAGTGTTGAGCGTTGAAGGGTGAGCGTTGAATGTTTATATCTTTGAACGTTCGTCTTTCAACCTTTATTTATAAATTAAAACTTTTCAGGTGTGTTGGCATTTCTTCTAACGAAGTAATGGTGTCGATGGTTTCATGTTGGCGGATAATGTGTGTTTCGCCTTTCGTATCTATCAAGACCACTTTAGGTCGCATTTGGATAAACTGCATCCACTGAGTCATGTTATACGCGCCTACTTTATGGACTACTACGTGGTCGCCTTTGTGGAGTACAGGCAAGTTAATACTATCGCGTACCACGTCGATATTCATACAAAGTGGCCCATACAAAACCATATCTTCTGTTTGATAACCGAACTCTTGTGCAGGGGTTATTTTGTGTTCATACCAAAAAGAGGTGAAAAGTATATTTACCCCAAAGTCCATGATGGTTGCCCTGCGTCCGTCCGAGAGTCTTTTGTTTGCGATGACTGAACCAAGCAAATATCCTGCATCATCTATCAACGCTCTGCCCGATTCTAGGATAAGTGTAGGCAATTCATCAGGGCGATAGCCGTAATTCAAAATGGTATTCGTGATGGCTTCTGCAAATTCATCAATAGAAGGAATAATATCCGCGCCTGAAAAGTAAGAGCCTTTGAGTGTATTGGCAGAAGGGAAGCCGCCCCCTAAGTCTAAATATTGGATAGGTTTGTTGTACAAATGGCGGATATTCAAAGCGAGGTCAGAGAGTTTGGCGGCGGCTATACTGTAGGCGTTGGTGGTAAGCATGAAAGTGCCTATGTGGGCATGCAAACCTACTAGCTCAAGGTGTGTGCTTGCCATGATTTTGGTAATAGCGTTCCAAGCTTGCCCTGATTCGTAGTTAAACCCAAACCTATCCCACATAGGATAAATACCTGTGTCCATATTTACGCGGATAGCCACCCGCGCTTTTTTGTCTAACGCCTGCGCCAATTCAACCAATTCGTACAGCTCGTCAAAGTGGTCTATATGAATAAGCGAGTCGTTGTTGATAGCTATAGTGAGGTCGCTTGTACTTTTTTCGGGACCATTGAAGATGATTTTTTGAGGCGGCACGCCATTGCGAATGGCTTTTGTATATTCAAAAATAGATACTACTTCTGCCCATGAGCCTTCTTGGTGAAAAATATTACAAACGGCATCTATGTAATTCGTTTTGTATGACCATGCGAACTGCACTTTGGGATAGCGGGTTTTGAAAGAGCGGACAGCACTTTGATAATTTTTGCGGATTTGCCTTTCAGATATTACAAAGACAGGCGAGCCGAATTGCGCTATCATTGTCTTGACCGCGACACCTTCTATGTGCGTTACTGGTGCGTAGTCGGAGCGCGTACCAAATTTGTTCATCAAGCCTGCATTCAATTTCTTGATGACGGGGCGTTCGTATTTCAGTTTGTCCATTGCGTATTTGGATTGTAATATAAAAACATACAAATATAGCTTTTATTTTTAAAAAACAAATATTTGTGGCTGTAAATTTTCTAGCCCGAAACACTATGTTTTCTGTGTTTCTGTGTGGTTCAACATAAATTTTGCCAGTGTACCAAACCTTTTTGTTGTTGGGCAGGCAAGTTGCCGCTTGAGTTGCAACTCTCAATGCTGCAAAAGTATCTCTTTGCGCAACCAACCCGTTATGCTGTAGCGGGCATGGCTGGCAGGCAAGACCTCATGCCAAACTGTATCGCTCCGCATACAAACAAGTGTTCCGCCAATAGGAGATGTATCTGTAAAGCCCTCACCTTCAGTGTTGTAGGTGCGCAATTGTCCACCATAAGCCTCTCGCCAATCATCATTGAGATACAAGATACAAGAGATAAGGCGCGTATTGTTTTTACGAAAACTATCCAAATGTTTTTGATAAAATGCCCCTATTGGATAACAAGCATAATGACATTCAAACTCATCTAAACCCAAAAAAAAGGCACTATTGAGCGCGTTACGCAATATATCAATGTATTGATAATATGTTTTTTGGTTATTAGTAAGGTCATTTTCTTGCCACCACAAGGTTTCATCTCCTCGTATATCGGCGCGGACTTGCGTCTGCTTGTCCTTGCCTACTGCGGCATGGTGAAATTCACCGTTCGTTTGCCTATGTAGCAAATTTTGTTTGAGCTGTTGTACAACTTGAGCAGGTATAAATTGCGGAATAATCCCCCAACCTTGTACCTCTATATCATCAAGTAACAAGGCTGTGGGGCTTTGCATATTGTTTTTTTATTTTTTGTCTTTTGAAACGGGTATTTTTAATTTTTGCCCAATTTTGATTTTGTCATTTTTTAAATTGTTGGCTTTTTTGATGCCGGCTACAGTTACGCTGTATGTCTTTGCCAACAGAGAAAGGGTATCGCCTGACTTCACCACGTGCGTTTGCGCGCCCTCTTTGACTGGGGGCGTGGTTTCTTTTATGGTTGTCTCTTCCACTATTTTTGCACCGCCTTTGTCGTCATATTCTATCTCGACAGGAAATGATTTACCTTCCGCGCCTATTTTTTCGGTAGCGGCAACGCTCAACTTGATGATATACATAGCATTGCGGTCTTTGATGTTGCTCTCTATCTCAACCATTACCACTTTTTCATTTTTCGGATTGCGTACTTTGATGATAGAGCCTACTGGCAAGTGATGATGCGTAGCTCCGTAGTTTTTGGTAAGGTTTGCATCTATCTCCGCGGGACCTGTTTGCTTGGTTGTAGAGGCTTTTTCTATGGTTGAAAGAGAACGTTCAACAGAAGGCGTTTTTTCTTTAGGCTTTTTTTGTGCCTCAGCTTGGGTTGTGAATAGTGCAACTACCATAGCTACACTTAAGAACATTTTTTTCATAAGGCATGTTTTTTTGGTTAGAAATTGCAAATATCGTGCATGATTACCATAGAAAAAAGTTTTTTTTCTAACTTCTAAAAACAACTTATTTTTTATATCCAAAAAAGTATATAATTTTGCACTCTCAAAACGTTCAAATACTTAAATAAGGAAACTTAGTATTCCCTAAAAATGGATAACATAGACGAGTATAAACGATTAATGAGCCAGCCTTGCCGCGTGGTTATCGTTACTCATCACACTCCCGACGCTGACGCACTTGGCTCAAGCCTCGCTTTGGCAAAATACTTTTTAAAAAAACAGCACCATGTAACAGTTATCAGTCCGAGCATCTATCCTGCTTTTTTGAATTGGATGGACAATGAACACGACATTTTGTTATACAGTCCAGAAACTGAAACGACATGCGCGAAAACTTTGCAAGAAGCAACCATTGTCTTCTTATTGGACTTTTCTACGTATGACAGACTCCAAAATTTTCGTACACTGGTTGAAGAAGCCCCCGCACCAAAATTTGTGATAGACCATCACCAAAACCCTGAAATAAACGCCGACTTTTGGGTCTGGGATACCAAAGCGTGTTCTACTTGTGAATTGGTTTACCGCTTCATAGAATATATGGGCGACAAAGCCCTTATAGATATGCAAATGGGTGAATACATTTATGCAGGCATTGTAACTGACACAGCTTCATTCAAACGCGCCTCGACAAACAAAAATGCGCATACCATCACGGCAGAATTGATGGACTTGGGTGTCTGCACAAACCGTGTCCAACGGCTCATCTACGATAATTTTTCGGAAGAGCGTTTGCATTTTATTGGGCATATCCTCAAAGATAAACTCCACGTATTGCCAGAATACCACGCCTCGTACTTTCTTATCACTTCGCAAGAACTGGAAGAATACCATACACAATTGGGGGACACAGAAGGGCTTGTCGATTACGCGCTCTCTATCAAAGATACCATCATAGCAGGTATTTTTATTGAAAAAATGGACTGCATCAAGGTTTCGCTTCGTTCAGCAGGCGACTTTGCAGTAAATCAAATAGCCCGTAAATATTTTAATGGCGGCGGGCATTTCAACTCCGCCGCAGGTAGTGTACGAATTCCACTCGCACAAGCAGAACAAACTTTCCTGCAAGCCCTGTTACAACACAAAACTGAACTTCAAAACCTGATATTATGCTAACACTAAGACACTATGCCTTCTTCTTTCTTGTAGGAGGACTTATAAGCTGTGGCAACGAAACAACCACTGAAAAAACGAAACAAGAAATTATCGCCAAGGCAGTAACCCTGCCTAATCATGTAAAATATATATTCTATAAACACAATGAAAAAGGACGAAAACCCAAAATGGGCGACTTGCTTACTTTTCATTATGTAGTCCAAAACCATAAAGACTCTGTCTTAAGCACTACTTATGGCAAAGACAAAGAAGCATACAAAGAACAGCCTTATGAAGATGTACCAAGCTTCTTTACCTACAAACCATTCTTCAGAGAAGTATTTGCACTCGCAGCCGAGGGCGACAGCCTCACGTTTTGGATAAGTGTAGACTCGCTTGCCAACAAATCTGGCTACCTCAAAATACCTAAAGTGCAAAGTGGTACGTATCTAAAATACACCCTCAAAATGCTCCGCATTCGCTCAAAAGAAGAAATAAAACTCGAAATGCGCCAAAAATATGCCGCACAAGTGAAAAAAGACAGCCTCTTGATTGAAAACTATATAGCAGAAATAAAAAAAAAACAATTGCGCTTGGAACTACAAACAACCGCCTCTGGATTACGCTATTTTATACGAAAAACGGGCAAAGGAAATTTGCCCAAAACAGGAGATACGGTAATGGTGAATTATACAGAAAAGTCATTGGAAGGCAGTCTGTACGGAAAATCTGACGCGCCCATAGAGTTCATAATAGGTGAAACTATGCCACTGGGGTTGGAAGAAGGGCTTTCCCTCATGACAGAAGGCGCAAGCAGCGTCTTTATACTGCCTTCCAATTTGGGCTATGGCGACAAACCACCGCATGAAAATATACCCCAAAACGCTATTTTGGTGTATGAAATAGATATGATACGCCTGAAGCATTAGCCAAAACCATGCGTACTCCTCCTTACCTACAAACAGGCGATAAAGTAGCCATCATCGCGCCCGCCAAAAAAGTCGCACCACAAGAAATAAGCCACGCCATCGCCATACTGGAAAGCTGGGGCTTGGAAGTGGTATTGGGTGAGCATTTGTACAAAAGCTATCACGTTTTCGCAGGAACAGACCTTCAGCGCACCCAAGATTTACAAAATATGCTTGATGCTACAGACATCAAAGCCATTATTTGTGCGCGAGGCGGATACGGCACAAGCAAAATAGTGGACAACTTAGACTTTACTAAATTTATCCAAAACCCTAAATGGATAGTCGGATTTAGCGACATCACAGTCTTGCATTGCGAAGTACACAACCACCACATAGAGAGCATACACGGCATCATGCCATTGCTATTCCCGAAGCAAACTACCGAAACAATAGACAGCCTGCGCCAAACTTTATTTGGAGGATTCCCCCATATTACTGCCCCTGCACATACTTTGAATAGGGCAGGCAAGGCAACGGGGCAACTCATAGGCGGCAACCTTTCCCTGCTCGCGAACATCATAGGTACGCCCTCAGCTATAGACACTACAGGCAAAATTCTTTTTATAGAAGATGTGAGCGAATATTTGTATCATTTGGAACGGATGATGGTGCAACTCGCACGCGCCAAAAAATTACAAAATATTGCAGGCTTGATAGTAGGCGAATTCAGCGAAATCCGTGACCAAGACAACACATTTGGCAAAACAATCAACGAACTTATAGCCGACATCGTGCAACCTTATTCATACCCTGTCGCATATAGTTTTCCAATCGGGCATGAGCAACACAATTTAAGCATCGTTTGCGGTAGGCAGGCAAGTCTAAATATAAGCGAACAAGGCGCGATTTTAGAATAACAACCACATCAACGTTAAAAATCTATAAAAAGCACCTATATTTGCTCCTTATTTCCATCTTTGAATATGAAAATCTTATTTTATTGTACCATTGCAGGGCTTTTGGGAATCCTTGCCTGCAAATCTACCCAAAATAATACACCCGACAACAGCCTTCCCACATTGGACAATGGCATTTGGCGTTTTGAAGCAAAAACATCATTCAGCCGAAAAGACACCGTAAAAATTCAACTATACCACGAAAGCAAAGAGGCAGTGCGTTTGCAACGCCCACTCGAAATGAAACTCGAAGTAGAGGAGAAAGGCACATGGCGCACCATAAAAAAACTTTACTGCCCCTGCCAACAAGGTTGCCCAAACCCACCCCGCGACCGCGAAATGGCCCCGCAAGAACGTTTTACGTTCCAATGGATTCCTGTAGAACAGTTCTGCGAACCCTCATTAAAGACCTTGCCTGCCCCTGTAGGCAAGTACCGCCTCATTGTAAACCACATGGTGGGCTTAGAAAAGAAAATGTATATTCAACACTACCTATTCAAAATAACCAAATAGAAATACATGGAACTTTGGCAAGCCTTGCTCCTCGCAGTCATAGAGGGGCTAACAGAATTTTTGCCTGTATCTTCCACAGGACACATGATTATCGCATCGGGTGCGATGCACATCAACACCTTAGACTTTACCAAGTTGTTTGAAGTCAATATTCAATTTGGGGCAATTCTCGCCGTAGTCGTTTTGTATTACAAGCGGTTTTTTAAAAGCCTTGATTTTTATTTCAAACTTATCGTCGCCTTTTTGCCTATTGGTGTTTTGGGTTTATTGCTCAATAAACAAATAGAGGCATTGTTAGAAAGTTCCTTTACAGTTGCATTGATGTTGCTTTTGGGCGGTATAGTCTTGATTTTTATTGAAAAATGGTTTCCCCATGCAGATTCTAATGAGGAGAAGCCTGTGGGTTACCTGATGGCTTTCTGGATTGGTTGTTTCCAATGTTTTGCCCTTGTGCCAGGTGTTTCGCGTGCCGCTTCCAGCATTATAGGCGGCTATGTGCAAGGCTTGGGACGCAGGCAAGCTGCAGAGTTTTCGTTTTTCTTAGCTGTCCCGACTATGTTTGCAGTAACGGCGTATAAATTGCTTAAGACTTATAAGCAAATCCAACCACAAGATTTGCAAACATTGGCTATAGGCAATGCGGTTGCGTTTGTGGTGGCATTGTTGGCTATCCGATTATTTGTACAGTTGCTTACAAAGTACGGCTTTCGCTTTTTTGGTTATTACCGCGTTTTGTTGGGTTCGGCGTTGTTATGGCTTTTGTGGCAATACCCCAACTTGATCAAATAGTCCTTGCCTACGCAGTGTAGGCAAGGCTTTTGCTCTCTCAGCATGATTTATGCTTTGAATGGATTTTTTGCCTTTTCAGGTGTTCTAAAATGAATGGCAAATTTCTATCGTCACACCTGAAAAATAGCATATACACAGTCATTTTCAGGGTGCGAAAAATGTTGAAAGAAAAATGTGCATTGATTATTTACGCTCGACAGCATTTTAGAGCGTCTGAAAAGGCGAAGACTATTGGTACTCCCGACACTTCCCAGCGTGTTTTTCAAAAGAAGCATTTATTAAAAATTGAGCCGAAAAACGAGTGTTTCAATGGGCACCATCTGGTTTTGTCCCCTTTTAGCTTTTTCCCAGATTGTCAAGTCTTTGGCATTGACAACCGAAAAAACCATAACTTTATCCAATTTCTGTTGTTTATAGCCGACGTTTCCCAGCACAAATTTGAAAATTGGTATTTATCGGAATTTATTATAAAAACGCCCATAAATCACCATTTTTGAATCCGAAATTTGAGCTTAAAATCATAACTTGAGGATTGTCTTAATTTTCAAAGTCCCAAAGTTGGTACTCTGACAAATTTTGTGTTGAACCAGCTGTGGACATAGAAAATATAGCCTGAAACCATACGCTCCTTATGTCCGTAGCTTAACTGGTTCATAGCTTACTCCACTAAAATTGTTGCAGCACCCTATATTTTGAAATATGATGTGTGCAGGCAAGGTTATTAGCAGGCAGAAAAATCCTGCACGTTTTGCGGGTTACAAACCCGCTTCTATTTTTAGTCTGAAGAACCTTAAAACTCCTAAATCATGAACATCTGTGAATTATGTAATTCGTTGGAATTATTGTATAACATTTTATAAGATAGATATGGCTAACTTTGCATAACTTAATTTATCCATTAAATAAAAACTACAATCATGGACAAGGAAAAATCAATTGTCGTGCTAAACTCACTTGTTGTTATCAACAATGATAGAATAGAAGGCTATGAGTCGGCTTCTAAGGAAACAAAAGACTCCGATTTGCTGCTTTTATTCGCTCACCTGAGCCAAACAAGCGTAAAATTTAAGCAAGAACTTGTGGACGAAATCCATAAGTTAGGTGGCAAGCCCACAGAAGGAACAACCATTATGGGTAGGTTCTTTAGAGTCTGGATGGACGTAAAAGCTGCTTTCACGAAAGATGACCGCAAAACAATCCTCGACTCTTGTGAGTACGGAGAAGACACTGCCGTAGAAGCCTACAATGATGCGCTGAAAGAACATGACAACTGTATATCTACCGAACAAAGGGCTATGCTTAAAGCACACCACGCCTTACTAAAGATTGACCACGATAAGGTAAAAGGAATGAGAGATTCAGTATTGCAAAACAGCTAATCTTTCTATTAAAATACTCGAAAACGTAGGGACTAAACTCCCTACATTTTTGACTCAATCTTACTTCTTGAGAGATTTTTATCTAATTACACTGAAAAACGAAAATTATGAATCTGAAACGAACTTTTGGAACTTTGCTTACAGTACTTGGTATACTTGGGCTGATTTATAATGCTGTTTCGTTTGTCAACAATCCTAACGGAGTATCAGATGTAAAAGCACTCATAATTTATGGTGTATTGAGCTCGATATTTTTTATAGCGGGCATCAACCTGGTACGCACTACCAAAGATGAGCAAATGTAAATAAACGTATTATCATCTAAAACTTAAACAAAATGAACAATATATTCAAAGGACTTATTGCAGGAGCAGGTGCTTACAAATTCGGCGGAGGCTGTTTGGGAAGTATTGTAGTATTCGTATTGATTTGGGTTGCCTTGGGGCAATGCAGTTAACTACTCTGGTACTCTGACAAACTCTGTGTTGAACCAGATATGGACATAGAAGATATCGGGTTTCAGGCTATGTTCCCTATCGCCGTATTTGGCTCATAGCTTACTCCACTAAAATTGTTGGAGCACAAATATTTTTATCAAATAAATTGGTACTCTGACAAATTTTGTGTTGAACCACATAGAGAACATAGCCCGAAACACTGCGTGCTGTATCTCTCTATGTGGTTTATACCTTGCTCCACTAAAATTGTCGGAGCACCCGTATTCTTAAAACGAAAAGCAGGTTTTTCTTGTATATTTTCAGGCAATTTATAAAAACTTCCCGAAAGTTACGAGCTTTCGAGAAGTTGCTAAAAATAGGGTAGGCAGGCAAGTCTATTTTCCGCCCATCAAATTCAGCGCAGAGCCTGCTACGAACCAACCAATTTGTTGGGTGTTATACGTGTGGTTTACTTTGAATTCATCTTTTGAGCCGTCCTTGTGGTTGAGTGCTATAGTCAAAGGCGTGCCTTCAGCGAAAGTAGTTAAGCCCAAGATGTCTATGCTGTCGTCCTCTTGTACTTTGTCATAATCGGCAGGATTGGCAAATGTGAGTCCGAGCATACCTTGTTTTTTCAAGTTCGTTTCGTGGATACGCGCAAAAGATTTTACCAAAATAACCCTTACACCCAAGAAACGCGGCTCCATAGCTGCGTGTTCGCGTGAAGAACCTTCGCCATAATTCTCATCACCTATTACGATAGACCCAATGCCCGCCGCTTTGTAAGCGCGTTGCACTGCAGGCACTTCGCCATAACTTCCATCGAGTTGATTTTTAACCGAATTTATTTTGTTGTCATTGAACGAATTTACTGCGCCAATGAGCATATTATTAGAGATGTTATCCAAGTGTCCGCGGTATTTCAACCAAGGACCGGCCATCGAGATGTGGTCAGTTGTACACTTGCCTTTTGCTTTGATAAGCAGTTTCAAGCCTGTGAGGTCTGTTCCTTCCCATTTTTTGAAAGGCTCAAGGAGTTGCAAACGGTCTGAAGTAACACTCACCTTCACTTGCACTTGGCTACCATCTTCGGCAGGAGCTTGAAAACCTCTGTCGCCTACAGCATAACCTTTTGGAGGAGCCATCAAGCCTTGGGGCGCGTCTAATTTTACGGCTACGCCATCTTCATTGATGAGCGTATCCGTCATAGGATTGAAGGTCAAATCACCTGCGATGGCAAATGCCGTAACGATTTCGGGTGAGGCAACAAAAGCGTGTGTACCTGCATAACTGTCATTGCGTTTGGCAAAATTGCGGTTGAAAGACGTGATGATAGAGTTAGCGCGGTTCGGGTCGTCGATATGACGCGCCCATTGCCCGATGCAAGGGCCGCAAGCGTTCGCCAATACGACCCCGCCCATTTTGTCAAAAATAGCCAAGATGCCATCGCGTTCTGCTGTGAAACGTACCGTTTCCGAACCGGGCGTAATGGTAAATTCAGCTTTTGCTTTCAGTTTTTTGTCTGTAGCTTGTTGCGCCAAAGAAGCGGCACGCGTCATATCTTCGTAGCTTGAATTGGTGCAAGAACCTATCAAACCCACTTCTAATTTTGCGGGGTAATTGTTGTCTTTCACGGCTTGCGCAAATTCAGAAAGTTTCCATGCTTTATCAGGCGTGAAAGGTCCGTTGATGTATGGTTCAAGCGTATTCAAATCCAATTCAATCACTTCGTCATAATAATCGGCAGGATTGGCTACCACTTCATCATCGGCACGTAAGTTTGCTTTGTATTGGTCGGCAAGGTCGGCTACATCTTTGCGGTCAGTGGAGGCAAGGTAATCGTATATGTTTTGGTCATAGCCAAACAAAGAAGTCGTTGCGCCAATTTCCGCGCCCATGTTGCAGATAGTGCCCTTGCCTGTGGCAGAAAGTGAGTCTGCACCTTCGCCAAAATATTCAACGATACAGCCCGTTCCCCCTTTTACAGTGAGCTTGCCTGCCACCCAGAGGATAACGTCTTTGGCAGAAGTCCAGCCTGAGAGCTTGCCTGTAAGTTTGATGCCTATGAGTTTAGGAAATTTCAATTCCCACGCCATACCTGCCATTACGTCCACAGCATCGGCACCGCCTACGCCTATGGCGATCATACCCAAGCCACCTGCGTTGGGTGTGTGTGAGTCTGTGCCAATCATCATTCCTCCGGGGAAGGCATAATTTTCCAATACGACTTGGTGAATAATGCCTGCGCCCGGTTTCCAGAAGCCTATGCCGTACTTATCCGAAACGGAGGCAAGGAAGTCAAATACTTCTTTGTTGCCGATGTTGGCAGTTTCAAGGTCAGCCTTCGCGCCTGCTTTTGCTTGGATTAAGTGGTCGCAATGGACTGTACTCGGCACAGCTACTTTTGACTTGCCTGCCGACATGAACTGTAGGAGTGCCATTTGTGCGGTAGCATCTTGCATGGCTACGCGGTCGGGTGCGAAGTCCACATAATCCTTTCCGCGCCCGAAGGCGTGGGTAGGCAAGCCTTCTGAGAGGTGCGAGTAGAGGATTTTTTCAGCTAAAGTGAGGGCTTTGCCTGTGAGTTGGCGCGCCTTTTCGATGCGCTCGCCCATACGTGCGTACACCGCTTTAATCATTTCGATATCGAATGCCATGGTTTATTGAATAAAGAGAATTTGGTAATTTTTAAGGAGGCAAATATAATCAATATTTGTTTCTTAGCCATCTTTAGCAAAATTATTTCAAATATCTGCGTTTTTTAGATTTGTGTATATGAAAAAAAAGGTTTATTATTGCGTTTATATAATTTCTCTACTTGTGAAAAGACGCGTTGCCCTTCTTTTTCTACTTTGTTTGTTTGCTTATCAAGCAACAGAAGCGCAAAAAATAGGGAAGCCTTTTGTGCAAACCTACCCTGCCAAAGTGTACGGGGGTGCTGTGCAGAATTGGGGGATAGGGCAGGACTATCGAGGTGTGATGTATTTTGCCAATGACCAAGGCGTACTGGAGTATGATGGGCGCGACTGGCGGCAATTCAACTTGCCTAATGATGAGCCTGTACGCTCATTGCGTATTTCTGAAGAAGGCATAGTGTATGTAGGTGGCGTAGGCGAGTTCGGCTACCTTGCGCCTACCAAAATAGGAGGGCTTCAATTTATTTCGCTGAAGCACTTACTGCCCGACACATTACGTTTTGAGGATATATGGAGTATTCAGGTTACGCCTGAAATGGTGTATTTCCAAACTGATTCGCATGTTTTTGGCTATAAGCCTTACACTCAAGAAAAAATAAAAATTTGGAATCCGCTTGTAGAGGGCAGTGATTTCTTCCTTACCTTTTATGTTCACAAACGTTTGTTCGTACATAGTAGGAAAGCTGGACTTTTCACTTTAGAAGACGGCATTTTGAAATTAGCCAATATCGGCATGCAATTCAGTGATGCAAGAATTTATGCTATGCTTCCCCTTTCAAGCACTGAAATTCTTATCGGTTCGCGTGAAAAAGGACTTTTTATTTATGAACATAGGACTTCAGGCAAGGTGTCTATCGAACCCTTGGTAAGCGAGGCGCATGACTTTATCATGAAGCAACAGCTATACAAAGGTATAGCACTTCCTGACGGAAATGTGGTGCTTTGTACCCGGAAAGGCGGCGCAATCGTAAGCAATCGATACGGTAAAATTATAGAAGTTTTTAATAAAAATACGGGACTTACAGACGAGAACATACGTGATGCATATTTGAGTGCCGATAATATACTTTGGTTTGCATTGGATAACGGCATCAACCACGTGAGTTATCGTTGCCCTATCCGTACTTGGGACGAAACGCGCGGCATACGCGGAACAGTACGCGACATACAAACTTTTGGAGGGCAAACCTATTTAGCAACGTCTTTGGGCGTGTTTATTTTAAATAAAAACACAGATAGTTTTGAACCTTTGCAGAACATTTCGACAGAAAGTTGGAAGTTTTGTATGTTTCAATCTACATATACGCAAAAACTTTTAGTCGGTACAAATGAAGGCGTGTTTGATATACAAGGCACGCAAGCACAGTTGATAAAGGGAAGCAAAAAAGCTGTTCGGAGCTTCGTGCAATCCATACACACGCCTACGCGCTTGTATGTTGGGCTAAAAGGCGGTCTGTTAAGTCTTCGTTATACACAAGGCGCGTGGATAGATGAAGGCGACTTTCAAGGCGTTTCGCAAGAGATTATCAGCCTCATTGAAACAGCCGACACGCCTACCGAACTTTGGGCAAGCACTTTTACAGAAGGCATTTATAAAATATATCTGGAAAAAGATACACGTAAAACATGTGTAAAACCTTACCAAAACAAAGAAGGCTTGCCTACCCTCCGCGAATCCCACCTCTATAAATGGCAAGATACGCTTTATGTAGCTTCGCCTGAAGGCTTGTTTGCATATTCACTTGAAAAAGATAAGTTCGAAATAAGTCCGCTTTGGGCAAAACAGTTCCCAAATGAAAAAAGAGGCGCGCATAAATTATTGTTAGATGCCCAAAAAAATATGTGGGTAACAGACCACAATACACGCAAACACAGCATAGGCTCGTTTCGACCTGACCAAAATGGCGGATATACATGGAGAGAAGGTGCCATAAAACGCCTCCCTGAATTTAGCGAACCTTCTATATATGTAGATGGGCAAAATGCACTTTGGGTAGGCGGAACAGACGGCTTGTATCGTTATGATGTTTCGCAACTCAATGCCAACACGCCGCCTTTTCGTGCTTTGATACGTGAAATAAAAATACAAAATGACTCAGTTGTCTTTGGCGGTATATTTTTTCGGGCAGGTGGCTTACAAAACAAACAGTTTCTTAAGCAACAAGACATTTTAAAAATCCCCGCTTTTGATTTTCATGAGCCTTTTGAAATTAGTTTTCAATGCGCCGCGCCTTTTTATGACGTGGAAAATCGTACAACTTTTAGCTACTTTCTGGAAGGTTATGAAAAGCATATATTCGGTGGTAAAAATAAAGACGTGCAATGGTCGGCTTGGACACGCGAGAGTAAACGCACCTACACCAATTTATCAGAAGGGACGTACTGTTTTTATGTAAAAGCACGCAATGTGTATGGCGAAGAAAGTTTATTGGCTTCCTACCGTTTTCGTATTTACGCACCCTGGTATCGGACTTTATGGGCATATATGTTGTATTTGGTGATAAGTGTTACGCTTATTTACATCATTACAAACCTTTATACCCGTAATTTACGCACACAAAAAGAACGCTTGGAGCAGATAGTAACAGCTCGTACACGCGAATTGATAGAAAGTGCTAAGAAGTTAGAGCTTACACACCAACTTCTCGTGCGCCACAATACAGATTTGAATGATAGCATTGATTATGCAAGCCGTATCCAGCGCGTCATGTTGCCCAAAGTAGAACACATTAAAACCGCCTTTCCTGAGTCGTTTATTTTGTGGAAGCCATTGCAGAAAGTATCAGGCGATTTTTATTGGTTTGCGGAAACAAATATGGAGCCGCGCTTTGCCAAAGATGCGCTCATCGAAAACGGCATGGTTTCAATATTCAAGGGCTTTGTAGAAGGGAAAAAAATTATTGCCGCCATAGATTGCACAGGGCATGGCATACCTGGTGCTTTTATGAGCATGATGGGCGACGCGTATCTTAACCAAATTGTAAACAATGAAGGCATCACACAACCGCAACTTATTTTGCACGAGCTTGATATTTTGATACGCCACGCGCTCAAACAAGACGATGGAGGCAATGCAGATGGTATGGATATGGCAATGTGCGTTGTGAATCCGAACCAAAATATCATAGAGTTTTCAGGTGCGAAAAATGGAATCATCTATGTAAAGGCAGGCGAGGCAACCCTCATTCGTGGAGATAGGTTTAGCATAGGTGGCGCAAACTATGAAGATGAAGAGAAAAATTTTACACGCCATATCATACCCATAGACCAAACTACCAACTTTTACCTCTATTCTGACGGTTTACCCGACCAATTCGGAGGCGACAGAGCAAAAAAATTCTCCTCCAAACAAATGCAAGCCTTTTTTGCTACCAATGCAGAAAAAGGCATGCAAGAGCAGTTCGAACTGTTGCAACAAACAGTAAGCGATTGGATGGCAGACTACGAACAAATTGATGACATACTTGTCATTGGTGTAAAGGTAGAAGTCAATTAGCAAGAAATCTTGCCTATCCTGTCCTGATGCCTGCCGCCTTCAAAAGCGGTAGAAAGGAACGTTTTGACCATTTCTTGAGCTACTTCTATACTGATAAAACGCGCAGGTATTGCCAATACGTTGGCATCATTGTGCTGGCGCGAAAGGGAGGCAAGTTCGGTTGTCCAACACAGTGCGGCACGGATTCTCTGATGCTTGTTGGCGGTCATGGCTACGCCATTTCCACTGCCACATATTACAATCCCCCTGTCCAATTCCTGTTTTTCTATCGCAATAGCAAGCGGGTGAATATAATCGGGATAATCAACTGAAGCTTCGCCATGTGCGCCAAAATCCTGCACGGTATAGCCTTGTGCAGAAAGGGCTTCTATAATAGTTTGTTTGTAAGCAAACCCTGCATGGTCAGCTCCAATACCAATTTTAAGCATATTATGGTTACAATGTTTAGATGGAAGTACAAAATTATATAAAAAAGAGTGTCATACAAAAAAAACATGCTTTTTTAGATAAATGCTGTTCTATGCCTTTTCTGGTATTTCTGCTACTGCAGGTGTTTTAAAAAAGTGCAGGCAAGATTTATGGTACTCTGACAAATTTTGTTTTGAACCACATAGAAACATAGCCCGAAACACTGTGTGCCATATCTTTCTATGTGGTTTATACCTTGCGCCACCAAAATTGTCGGAGCACCAAAAGTCTTTCCTGCAGGCACACAAATCGTTTTTTTGTGGTGCGGACTTTCAGGCTCTAAGATGGGTTATTATTTGTTAGCGCCTCCCTTACTTATCGGGATTCACAATCATGGGCGTTTTTCCATCGGTGATGATGATTTTGGCGTTGTTAGACTTTACCAATTCGCGCATGATTTGGAGGCTATTCCAGCGAAGCATGATTTCAGATACGCCCTCGCCTACTATTTTCTGGTAGTCGCGGAGTCCTTCCGCTTCAATTTTCATTCTTTCAGATTCTTTGCGTTGTTTTTGGATAACAAAATCCATTTGGAGTGCTTGTTGTTCAGCTTTTAGGCGGTCTTCGATGGCTTGAAAAAGTTGTTCAGGCAAGACGATACTTTTTAACAGTACAGCATCTATGATGAAACCTTTTTCGCCAATGTCTTTGGTTAGCTGCTCAAAGATAGCTATTTCTGCCTTGTGTCGGTCTATAGCATAGATTTCTTTGGCGGTGTATCGCGCACATACATTACGAGCAATGGAGCGGAAATTGCTTAACACCATTACTTCTTGATAGTTGGATCCGTAATTGGTAAATACTTGCTGTGCCATATCAGGTTTGATGTGATACAAGAGCATCACTTCACCTTTTACGCTCAATCCTTCACTCGTAGGCAAGTCAAGCGTATTTATAACTTCTACAGTGCGGATAGGCATTTTATGAACTCTGGTTACAAATATATTGTAACCAATTGTACCTGATGGCACTACAGGACCTTTGATGCGCCCGAGTTTAATTCGAAAGCCTATTTCACCGGGTTGAATGACAGCGCATGAAGCAAATAGGAAAAGAACGGCAATAAAAAAAATAGGATTCATAGAAATAGGATTTATGTATGCTTACTTGCATTTTTTTCAAAGTAACCGTAATTATTTGATATATACAAGTAAATCATGAAAAACGTACTGAATATTTGTAAGTCCTAAATTTAAGAGGATTGCAAAGGATTTTCGTGATATACTTTGGCATGGCTTCCCAAAAAGAGGCGTGCATAAATGCGGATAAGGGCTATTCCACCTATTACAAAACAAGAGGAAAGCAAAAAAGCCAAGAAAAATTCGTCTTCATGTATGTGACTAAATACCAAGTCTTCACCTATAAAAGTAGTCGTGATAGGGAAGCCCATAAGCCCCAACGTGCAGAGCAAGAAAAAACCGCCCAAGCGTGCGTACTCGTAGCTGTGTCCATAATAATGATACAAATTGAAAAAGTCAGGCTCTTTCCTACGTAGCCATTCCAAACAGCCCCAGCCCAATCCACCTGCGACTACCACACCACTCAAATACCAAATCAACTCTTCGCGGTCAAAATGTTCGTTGTGTGCTACCGCCAAAGCTATCCAAAAATGCCCCAGTGCGACCAACAGCCACGCCAGCATAGGGTACGTTCGTTCTGAAAAGGCTTTCATTATCATCAATAGTGCAATAATGCCAAAAACTTCAGGGAATAATGACTCCATCCACACAGGGATATATTTTTCTGCCCATAAAATAGCCCAACCTGCGATATATGTGGGTGTGAAGTAGAAAAGCACGTTCCTATAAGTCAAAAAATTCAATTTATTGCCTATTTTTTTGAAAGGTGTAAAAACCGCCTTGCTCATAAAATAATCCAAATAGAACTCACGCAAAGACAATAAATACAAGGTATAGCGGACACGCTTGCTCCAAAAATATACTTTATCTTCTTTTTGAGGTTTGAAATTATAAAACTGTTCGCGAATAGAATAACTTACTACTGAAGGCGACACCAATAACTGATAAGTGCGCAAAAAGGCATTGCCAACAAAGTGTATCAAGGCAAGTGTTTGCAAGCCACAGGCTATTTCGACAAACATCAAACCTATTTGAGAAACAGAAGCATACGCTATCTGTGTCTTGATAGTCGGCTGAACCCTCGCCGTAAAATAACCCACCACTGCAGTAATAGCCCCTGTCATACCAATCAATACACACGCAACCATTTGTTGTTGCCAAAAAGGGCGCGTTCTGATAAGCAAAAATAAACCAAAATGGATAGAAAGTGAACCATAAAAAATAGCACTCGAAGGAGTCGGACCTTCCATGGCACGCGGCACCCAAGAAGAGAAAGGAAATTGCCCCGACTTGGCTGCTGCCGCCAAAAGTAAGCACAGCGCAATAAACAAGCCTGTGCCACTATGCGCTTCTAAAAGATGGTGTACCAGCTCATAATTATTCAATTTGGCAAACGTAATATTCTCATGCCAAAGGTGATGACTCGCCCACATTGCCAACAAAACGCCAATATCACCAAGCCGATAAACCGAGAAAACCTTTACAGCATTGCGGACAGGCAAGTACCTATCGCGGTAAAAAGCTATCAACAAGAACGAAGAAATGCCTATCATCTCCCAGCCCATAAACAGCGTTTCAAAATTGCCTGAAAGGACTGTAAAATTATAAGCAAAATAAAAGAATAAAATAGTAGCGAAAAAACGCCTGTAGCCTTTCTCTAAGTGCATATAATACCTGCTATAGCGCACTATCAAAAAACTGATGAATGAACCCACCAATAAGTAAGTCGCAGCAACTGAATCAAAATAGAAATCTATAAAAAAAACATACTCTTTGCTTTTATACAATACTATTTCTTTGATATTCAATGGTATAGCACCCGAAATAATCCAGTAAATTACAAAACTGAGCAGACCAAAAAAAGCCAACATCAATGTGTAAAAAGTTATATTTGAAATAACCTCCTCCTCTTTCTCCTTGATTAAAAGCGTAAAACCAAAAGCGACTATAGGCAACAATACGAAACAAAGTATGAAATAATGAAACATGGCGGGTTATCGAGGATTGATCCTATAAATAGGCAAGTTCTGTGTGTTATTTTCTATTATCATGCCAAAGTTTTTGATGGCAGGCACTGTTTCAGCTACAGGCAGGTAAGGCAACCATGTGCCTTCATGAAAGCGCAACAAGGCTTTTGTTTCTGGGTGAATAACGACCAAATGCACCCAATGATTAAAGAACCACTCGTAAGTAGCTGCTTCTTTTTGGATAGTTGCCAATACGACTTCGGGAAAATGCTCAACGATAGCCAACAAGCGCAACGGGTCGTGAATATCTACCGCTTGCTGTGGCAAACCTATACGCAAATCGCCGTCCATACCATTTGCAACCCCTACCAACCCAATTACATTGTGTGGTAGTTTTGAGCCTGCTCCTAGGCGGTGGTTATCTACTTTAGAAAAATAATATTGCAAATTAATTCCTCCACAAACGGGAGCAACTGCACGCAAAATGCCCAACAAATATTTGCCGTCTAAGTCTTGAGCATAGTTATAGGAGTTGAGGAAGGAGCGTCTATCCAGAAATAAGTGTTTGTTTGTTTGCCGCCTACCCACGATACAGAGGGCGTTTGTGGCGTGATCCCACTCACTACGCGGTTCAAACAAAGACAACGCGCGTAACTTAACTTGTTCATGTACTTTCTCTACGGCTTGATGGCTGTCGAGCAATAAAAACCTGCGTGAGCGTTCTTTGGCATTGTAGGCAAGGGCTTTTAGAAATACATACTTGTTATTTTCATGAAGATGTTGGTTTTGTTCGTGTAAAATATCTTCATCATAATACATCATTTCATCGCGTGTCGTGTCATGCAATGCGCCCAAAAATTGGGTAGAGTTTGGTATATCGATGCCTCTTTCGAGTAATATAGCCCTTACCTGCGCCTTGTTCAGCATGGCGGCTGCCACGCGTGAATTTACCGAACCTGTTTGCCCACTGCATGCGCCACAACCATAAGCGGCATAGTGTGGATTATTTACATTGCTTGCGCCATGTCCAACAATATATACAATATCAGAAAAGTTGTTTGTAAGCCCGATGCTTTTAAGCAAACTTTCCATGCGGTTTGCCATTTCTTCTATCGTGAAGCCTATTTGGAGGTGATGCGCTTGGTCACTCTCATGTTTATGCTCAAACTTCAGTTTGCTATCCTTGTCCATGTGCCTAAAAGACGACATGAGAGCGGGCGTTTCAGAAGGTTTAAATATATTCCAAGCCAATTGAAAGGCAGCCCAAAAGCCCATTGTTTGCGAAATAAACCAGCCGCCTACAATATTTTTGCTTTGTTTGCTGAAGTGTGCATCGCGGCTATGGTGTTGTTTTCTACATTCCATTTCTTTGATAAGAAACTTTGGATTAACAGGTGCGGGGCAAGACTTCGCATAGAACTTACCTCCTTCAGGCTGAAAATAAAATTCAATACCAAAGAAGCCTGCCGTCCCAAAAGTTTGCGTATTGCCAAACTCTTCTACATATCGCCTAAAAGAACATTCGCGGTCATCAATACAAAAAACGGCTTGAAAATCATGTGGGTGTACTTCGGTAGCGTTTTCAGGTACAAGCTGTAAGCCACGCAATACTTGGTCATATAAAGTCCATTCGTATGCTTCCTGCCAAATAGTATAGGCTTCAAAAAGCTCGTTTTTTTCTATAGGTGCGAATATGGGCGTAATATCTGCAGACATGTTTTTTGTTAATGGCAACCACTTTCCTTCTCCAAATTTAGTATCCAATGCATCTATTTCTAAAAGTAGTTCAAATATAATGAAATCGTGCAAAGAGATATTGCGTTTGTCCAACAAAGTTTCAGGGTGTTTTTCTAATATGGCTACCATACCCGACCAGCCTGCGTGTGCGAATTGTTGGTCAAAAAGATACTGCTCATACCATTTTTCATCGCCTACCAAAATATCAAGCAGCGTTTGCATTTTGCAATGTGTATGGAGTAGTAAGTTTCTTACACGTTTGCTTCTAAAAATTTTGGTAAAGAGTGTATGTGTTTCTAACTCTTTAATCGTTTGGAGGAAGTTTTTATGGGTAACGGGTGTTTTTTTCATAGCCACGCCTTGGTCAATATAACTACCCACAAAGCGAAACAAAAAGCTATGAATTTCTTTTTCTATATTAAGGTGATAGGTATTAGTCCATATTTGGTGTAACTGTCCCAGTCTGTTTTTCCAAGAAGTGTCGTAGTCTTTTGTCAAAAGATTTTCTCGCCACGTTTCCCAGCCATCAAAGCCTTCATGTTCAATAATTGTTTTTTGCAAAACTTGAGGGCTAATATCTCCTTTGGCATACAAGAGCCTGTATTGTTCCAAACTTGAGTATGTCTTGTAACCAAACCAATACGAAGCTTCTTGCATAGCTTCATGAAACGATTTGTGTTGAAAAGGCTTCAATACATTGTCATTTATAAAGTCTTTCAAAGGGTTTTGATGTGGAAGGTAATGCTGTAAATGATCCAACACGACTTCTTCCTCAAACTTTAGAGGCGTTATGTAACTAATCATAAGTACTAGAGAAAGCGTTTCTTTATCAGTTTTTTGTGAAATCCAAATTGTAAAACAAGGCTATCAAAAAACCTTGATTGTATTCAAAAACTTCTAAGTTATTTGAAAGGCGGGGCTTTTGTGTGATTTGGCTAAAATACCCTGCTTCTATTTTGGCTTGTTTATTGAATTTATAGCCAATGCCTATGTTTACGCGGTTCTGGTCAAATATATTATAGCCAACATCTTTGCCAAAACCGATGAATATTTCATCATATCCATGTGCGTATAGTTTTTCGGTTATGGGTACAGCGATTCGGAAGCGGTATCGCAGGCGGTTAAAGAGTTTCCATTTCCCTTCAATGCGGTTATTATTGGCATCATAAAACAGTCCCATGTAGCGTTGTTCGAGGCGAAAGCGGTGACTTAGGTCTATTTTATCTATTTTATCTGTGATAAGCACATCTTGATAAATCCGATGTTCGGGAAAGATTTGCCCCTTGCCTGCCTCGTTTAGCCTTGCTATGGGAAGCTCGCCATAAGAATAGGTGTGTATAAGTCCGTAGCCCATGGTGAGCATTACTTTGGGGTGAAGTTGATAATTTACCCCTATTCGCGCAAGCGATTGTTGTGCTTTGCCTCCAAAATCAGTCCTTCGCCATTGATATTCGGTGTGTATGCCCCATTTTTTTGTTATTTTGTGGTCGCCAAAATAACATCCCCAAGCAATGTTGTTGTAAGTTGCCATGCGGGTTTGGGCGTTTGCTTCGGTTATAGATAGCAAAAAAGCAAATAGCAGTATTTTTTTCATGGTGGTTTATGTTTTATATTACTTTGGTAGGCAGGCAAGGTTTTAAAACCTTGCCTACGCCGCCCCAACAAGTTAGACTGTTATTGCTGTTACTTTGGGAGCGGCGATAGTCTGCATGAAGTTTTCACCAAATTGAAGTATATGAGCCGTTTCTTTGATATTCAAGATGCGTTTTGCACCGTGTATCAAGATAATATTCTGTCTTATTTCTACTTCATAATGCGTGTCTTGTTCAAAAAAATTAAGCAATTCTTCGCCAAAAAATGCACGGATAGTTTCTTCGTCACTGCCTTTTAAGAAATAATAATCAGAGAATTTGGGGTGGCTATCAAAATCTATATCATCACTCGCTTTCATGTATTTGCTTACCAAACCCTCTTTCAATAACAGCAGGTCGGGTATAACGGCATGGCTGTGGTGAATAAGCAGTACAGAAATTTCGTGGTGGTGTTGGGTAATATCAGCTTCTAAAAACGACACATCGCAGGTTTCAAAAGTAGCATGTTCAGTTTTTTTGATGAGGCGGTTCTGCATTTTTTTAATTTTTGCACCTTTAAAATACGGGAACACTTTGAGGCGCAAACGGTTATAGATTTGCTCAGGGTGAAACGCTGCTTCATTTTGGGTTGCCAAATACTGTAGCTCTGTTTGACGAGGTGAGAGCGTTGTTTGTTTCTCATGTTTGTGCTTGCCTATCCGCATCATAGCGAGGGGGTGTTCCGAAAAAGGCGTATGATATTCTAAGCCTTCTATTTCTACTGTGCCTCCTGCAAGGTGATAATCATATTCAAAGGTGTGCAGATTTTCGCGGAATGTATGGTCGACTAATTTCGCTTTTTCAAAATTAATAGTCAAGTGTTTGCCTTTTGGCAATTTATCAAAGTGGCTTTTGTAACTTAAATAGTTTGTGAATACAGCTGGTTCTAAAATGTCCAGCTGAATGTTATCTCCCTCTTCTTTAATTTTTACAGAGGCTTTGAACAAATGCAAAGGGCTGCGGGTAATGATAGCTTCAAACAACATTTTGACAACAATACCTGCTATCACGCCTACCAACAAATCGGTAGCCAATGTAACAAAAAGCGTAGTGAAGAAGAAGAAGAATTGCTCCTTGCCTATTCTGTACATGTCGCGAAACTCACGCGGAGAAGCTAAACGATAGCCTGTAAAAATAAGCATCGCCGCAAGAGCAGTAAGCGGTATATAACCCAACAAGTTAGATGCAAAAGCTACAAAAACCAACAAGAAGACACCGTGAAAGAAGTTCGCCCAACGTGTTTTTGCACCATTGCTTATATTTGATGAGCTACGCACTACTTCGGCTATCATAGGCAAGCCCCCAATAAAACCCGCCAATACATTGCCAGCACCAACTGCCAGAAGGTCGCGGTTCATGTTCGTTTTGCGGTGATAGGGGTCAAGCCCATCCATAGCTTTCGCAGTAAGCAAAGACTCTATGCTCCCCACTAGGGCAAACATCACAATATATTTTATGGAAACAATATCAAAAATATGTGTAAAATCAGGATGCGTAATGCCTGCAAGAATATTTGAAGGCAACGAAACTAAATATCGGCTGGGGTCAATCGTGTGGAGCGTACCCGAAAAATAATAAACATGTTTTACTGATAATGCGAAATAAATACCTAAGGGAATAGCTATTCCTAAAACCAACATCGAAGCAGGTATTTTTTTGATGATTTTATGCTTGAACAAGGGAAGCGTAAACAATATCAATAAACTTATACAGCCAATAAGTGTAATCACAGGATTGGCTTTTGATATAAATTTAGGTATCTGCGCCAAGAGTTCGAGGGGTTCTTTTACGTTTGTCGTTACTCCTAAGAGTATAGGAAATTGTTTGGAGAAAATGATAATACCCACGGCGGCAAGCATACCATGCACTACAGAGGAAGGGAAGAAATCGCCTAACTTGCCTGCTTTTATCAATCCAAAAACTACTTGCAACAAGCTCGCTACTACTATCACTGCAAGGGTAAGTTTATACCCTGCCAAGTTATCGAAATTGCCATTTTGTTTGGCAAGCGCAGTCAATTCTTCTACTGAACCAATCGCTATAGCTATCAAACCTGCCGCAGGTCCTTTGATAGTCAGGCGTGCGCTTCCTATGATAGAAACGACAATACCGCCAATGATAGCCGTAAAAACACCCGATATAGTTGGAAAACCACTTGCTTTCGAAATTCCCAAACATAAAGGGAGTGCAATAAGGAAAACCACAAAGCCTGCCATGAGATCTGTTTTCCAGTTTTGTTGCAAGCCTGCGATGCCATCTTTTGGCATGTTGCGAGCAAAATCTGTACTTGACATATTGTTAGTTGTTTATATGTGCTACTTAAACTTGATACAAAGGTATGGTGCGTTATTGAATAAAAAAAGCCCCAAGAAGGGCTTTCTGTTTTTTTAATGCTGTTTTAATATGATAAGCACCTGAAAGGCTTTTTTGCCCTTCAGCACACCCAAACGTAATGTTTTTTTAATAGCACTTTTTAACAGTATTTTGCAAAAGTGTTTTTGAAAGATAGATTTTGATACTTTTTTATCTTAGGAATAAGTTTAAAATAAACGGTACTCTGACAAATTTTGTGTTGAACCACATAGAAACATAGCGAGCATAGCCCGAAATACTGTGTGCCATATCTTTCTATGTGGTTTATACCTTGCTCCACTAAAATTGTCGGAGCACCTAAAAGTTTTACGAAAAGAGAACAAATTTGTAGCACTGTAGAACAGACTTTTACACAGACTGAAAGGCTGTGCTACATACCTTGGCATTTAGCCGTTATCGCGTTCAAGTTGTTTATAGGCGATGATACCACTCAAAACCACGCCGGGAATTCCCTGCCCTGGATAAGCGGTATCACCACATAAGTACGCGCCTTTTCCGTCTATGCGTGTGGCAGGCATTTGCCAAGGCTTGATGCGCTTTAGTTGTGGATAACCGCCCACAAAACCGTACTTTCTGCCTGTCCATTTTGCCCACGACTTTTGTGCAGAAGCGTGGTAATAAACAATGTCTTCTCTTTTTAAAATGCGATGGTTTTCCAGTAAAGCAAGGATGTTTTCTTCCACTTCCTTTTTGTTTGTAAGGATATGTTTTTCGGGGTGGTGCAAATGCGTGCTGACTGATGCCACAGTATAACCTGTTTCATCGCTTCTTGTGGTATCTTTTGGGTGGCTCAGGCTTACAAAAACACTGTTCGCCTCCACTTCAGGCAAGGGCGTTTGCAAGTGGATTTGATGATGAATGCAAGCTGTGTCTGCGTGCCTACGAAACGCAATACCCATTTGGAAGGCAGAGTTTAGGTTTTCGGAGGTAAGGATTTTCTTCTGCCAAGCCTGTTGATACTTGCCTGCGTATATATCGAGGAGGTTATTGATAGGAATGCCCGAAATAAGGTATTTTGATGTATAAGCGTCTTTGTTGGTTTGGACATGGTACTTGCCTGCTTGGTGCGCAATGGCTTGGACAGTTTCGCGCATTTGGATAGTTGCGCCTTGTATTCCGAGGTAGGCAAGGAATGGGTTTATCAAATTGATAAGTCCGCCTTCCATGTAATAGTTGCCGTAATTGGTATAACAAAGCGCGGTAGCACCAAACAATACGTTCACTTCGGGTGCATAGTTTTGGGCTGTTATGAGCAACTGCTCGTTTACAAAATCAACAAATAGCGGGTTATTTTGCAAATCGAATTTGCGTAAAAGCCAGTCTGTAGTATAAAAAGCATATTGTGCATAATAGACTTGTTTGGGCGTGGCATTGCGTACACAATGCCAAAGGTCGCTCAATCGTGTAGGCGGAAAGGCGGTTTGTTTCAAAGAAGTAGCCCAAACAAACTGGCTTATTTTGTAGCAGAATGTCCAAAATGCCCGTTGGTTTTTTGCACCAAATACACGCTCGGCTTCAGTTATCCATGCGTCTAAATCTTGGTATCGTGTGAGTATTTCGCCATTTTTCAGATGCACTTGCATAGGCACATCAAGTCGGATAGGCTTGATGTCTATACCCAGCTTGCCTACCAACCAATGCAAAGGCATGCCTTCATCAAGCCCTACGAGTGTGGTCGCGCCGCTTTCAAACACAAAGCCTTTGCGCCAATAGGAGCTTGTACAGCCACCTGCCAAATAGTTTTGTTCTAAGATTAAACAAGACAGCCCTTTTTGGGCGAGCAGGCAAGCTGTAGTGAGCGAACCCATGCCTGTGCCTATGATGATGGCATCAAAGTTTTTCATGCCATTATAACGGATTTGTCAAGCAATAGGTTTTAAAATGTTTAGAACAATAATTTTTCGGTTACGCCATCAGCCAGCAATTTGCCTTGGCGCGTAAGATAAACAACGTTGTTTGTTATTTGCAACAAGGCTTGTTTTACCAAACTATCGATGGTCGTTTGGTGTGTAGGCGAGTGTGCGAATATATCCAAACTACATCCCCATTTGGTGCGGAGGGAGGTAAGGATATATTCGTTTTGGTGGTCTTTTTCGGTTAGTATTTCGGTTTCGGCAGGCAAGATGCCTTGTTGTATGCTTTTGATATAGGGTGCGTTTTGGCTGATATTCCACTGCCTTGCCTGCCCGCTGTAGGAGTGTGCGCTGGGTCCTATTCCCAAATACGCGCCTTTTTTCCAATAGTGTGTATTGTGGTGTGAATAAGCATTTTGTTTGGCAAAATTGGATATTTCGTATTGCTCGAAGCCATTGGCAGGTAAGAATTCCATGAGCATTTCCATTTGGATTGCCTGAAATTCCTCGTCAGGCATTTTCATTTTCCCTTTGCGCACCCAATTTCCAAAGACGGTATCGCGTTCTATAGTCAAGCTGTAGGCAGAGATATGATTCACACCTGTAGCGACTGCGAGGCGCATGTCCTCTTCCCAAACCGCATGCGAGTCGGCAGGTATGCCATAAATAAGGTCAAGGCTAAATTTATCAAAGCCTGCTTTTCTGCTCCTTTCCAAACATGCGAAAGCGTCGTCTGCGGTATGGTTGCGGTGCAGGTAGGCAAGGTGCGGTTTATGAAAAGATTGTATGCCAATGCTCAGGCGATTGATGCCTACAGTGCGCAATGCTGTTAATTTTGCATCTGTCAAATCTGTTGGATTAGCCTCTAAGGTTATTTCTGCATCGGGCAAAACGTTGAAATACGTATGAATAGCAGTGAAAATTTGGTTCAATTCTGCTTCTTCCAACACTGAAGGCGTACCGCCTCCGAAGTATATAGTTTGCAAATCATTTCCTTCAGCGTTACCCCAAAAAAAATTTTTTTGCATTGCTATTTCTTCGCAAATGCTGGCTATCATGCTTGCCTTTTGGCTAAAATTGGTGCTAAAATGAAAGTCGCAATAATGGCAGGCTTGCGAACAAAACGGGATGTGAATATAAAGAGAGGGCATTTTTTTTGGTGTTTAAATCTGCACGCCAATCACTAGCACGTCATCAAGTTGTTTGGTGTTTTTGCGCCAGTCCAAATGCCTTTTTTCCAATATGCCTTTTTGTTCTTCTAATGGAAGCGAATAAACTTCTCCGAGCAAATCGCGGAAACGTTTGCTGCCGTATTTGAAATTTTCGGGTCCTCCAAATTGGTCAATATAACCATCAGAAGTCATATAAAACACGTCACCTTTTTGCATGTCTATGGTATGTAGTTGGTGTTTTCGCTGTTCGCTGTAGTGTTTTGTATCGCCTCCTATGGGTGCTTTATCGCCTTTAATTACTTGCAAAGTGCCTGCTCGTATGTGGAATAAATCGCCTTGCGCGCCCGAAAAGTAGGCTTTCATGTTTTGCATATCAAATCCGCAAACGGCTATGTCCATACCATCTTTGGCATTTTTGCCTAAGGCTCTGTAAACTGCTAATTGCAGTTCGTTGAGGATAATATCGGAAGTATTGACGCTTATTTCGTGTACGATATAGTCCAGAGAGGATTTGCCAAGCATACTCATGAATGCGCCCGGCACGCCATGCCCTGTGCAATCGGCTACTGAAATAAAAGTTATACCATTTTGAGGATTGTGTGAAAACCAATAAAAATCACCTGAAACGATATCGCGGGGCATCGCCAATATAAAATGCTGGGGCAAATGTTGTATGATACGAGCATCTTCGGGTAGCATCGCCTCTTGGATTTTGCGTGCATACGTGATGCTGTCCTTCATGTGTTTATTGATATGCTCTATCTCCTCTTTTTGTTTGACTACTTCGGCAGTGCGGTCTTTTACTTTCTGTTCGAGTCCTTCGTTGAGTTCTTGTATCTCTTTGTTTTTGATTACGAGTTGGCGGGTACGTTTTTGCACTTGCCTACGCAATATAAAACTGAGTATCAAAAAACCGCCTGCTATCAAGCCTATGACGGCCAATCCCCAAAGTAATTGGGTGTAATTCACGCCGCCCACGCTTCGATTGAGCCAACGGTTTTGGGTGTGGTAATAAACGGAATTGTCGTCTTTTATTAATTTTCGTAGTTCTGTATCGAGTGCTTTGATGATTTCAGGGTTTTCAGGATTGCCTTTGCGGAGTGCAAAACGCAATTCATTGGGGTTAAAAATCATAGGCGTGGCTTTTATTTGGTGTTTGTTTTTGTACATGTCGCCATACAAAACACTGATAAGCCCGGCTTCTGCCTTCTTACTATCTATAGCTTTCAATACGTCTTCAAAAGAGCCAACTTCTACAAAGTCCATATCCACTTTGAATTCTTTAGCTGTATTGCGCAACCCGTGTGAGCCTTCATAATAGGCATTATGTTTTACGACTGCTACTTTTTTATTTTTTAAATCAAGGATAGAGCGTATTTTGCTTTCTTTATGTACATATATTTCTCCCCAGTTGGTAAGTACATTTTCTTTGGTGAAGTCAAAATCTTTGGCGCGTTCTTCTGAATAGCCTATGGCGAGCAAGATGTCTATTTTGCCATCTTTTAAGTTTTGCATGCTTTTTTGTAGCGAAGGCTCATAGACGTACTTGGCTATCCACTGTTTTTCAAGTGATATGTGTTCTATCAAGTCTATATAAATACCTTTGTTGTTGTTGTCTATGGTATCTTTAAAGGCGAGTGGACTATTGTCGTATAAACCTACTTTGTAAGTTTTGCTTTTGTTATTTTGCGCATCAACAAAAGACGGAACTGCAAAACAGATACATAAAAAGAATATGCTGGCAAAATGAGGTAGGCAAGAAAATGATTTTAAATGTTGCATGTCAATAGATATTTTGAAAAGCCAATATTAGCAAAAAAAAGTGGAAATACAAAAAACGCCTAATCGAAACGAATGGCTTTGATAGGCTGAATCCGCGATATGGCAAGGGTAGGCAAGAGCAAAACGACGCTCACAACGCTAAAAACCAATATATTCACACCTACAATGGCGTGTACATTCCAAGCAATAGGGACGCTACTCATATAATAATTATCGGCATCAAGCGGAATAAAAGGGAAAAAGTACTGCACAGCACAGAAGCCCAACCCCAAGACATTGCCCCATGCCATGCCCCACAAAATAAGCAACATGCCTTTATAAATAAAGATACTTCGGATTTGCCTATTCGTTGCGCCCAATGCTTTTAGAATACCTATCATTTGGACACGCTCCATGATAAGAATAAGCAAGATAGAAATAATATTCACAGAGGCGACAATCAAAATAAGCCCTAAGAATATCTGCACGTTTTTGTCTAATAATTGCAACCATTCAAAAATGCCCCTGTAGCGTTGGGTGATGGTTTCGGCACGCATTTCATAGTTCAGGTGTTCCACGACTTCATAAATGGCTACTGAATCCAGTTCAGCGAACCGCTTTACACGAATTTCATAACCACCTACGAGTGTATCTGCCCAATTTTTCAGGCGTTGCACAAGCCGCAAATGCCCAAAAACGATGCGCTCATCAAACTCTTCCATACCTGTTTCATAAATACCGCAGACGCGCAATTTGCGAAACCGTGGCGGGTTTTGGACAAAAAACATAGTAACGGAATCGCCTACATGTAAGGATAGCTTTTGGGCTACGCGCTGGCTTATCACAAGGTCTTGCTCGCCTTGCAAGGTGTCGGGGCTAACGAACTTGCCTGCCTGCATGTTTGCTTGAAAGCTCCTTCTGTGAAAGTCTGCGCCTACACCCTTTAATACCACCCCCATAACCTCGCCTTCAGTCTTCAATATACCTGCTTGATGGGCATATACTTGTAAGTGTTCTATGGCTTCTATTTGTTTGTAATCGCGTTTTAGGTGCGTATTGGTCGAAAGGGGCGCGTCTTGATACGAGTCTTTGAGGTTGCGTTGTGTAACCGTAATATGTCCACCAAAATTAAAAATCTTGTCTTTAATTTTGGTTTGGAAACCCTCCAAAATGGCAAATGCCACCAACATTATCAACAAGCCAATGGCTATTCCTGCAATAGCTATAGAGGTAACTATAGAAGAAAAAGAGCCTGTGAGTGTGTTTTTTCCCAAGCGGCGGGCAATAAAAAGCGGGAAATTCATAGTTTTCGCATATCGTAGTCGTTACGAATTTATTGCGCAAATATAGTGTTTCGCCTACATTTATCTATGCTTTTCAGGTAATTTGCAGTGTTTTTGTAATAATTAGCGTTTTTTTTTGAAAAATAAAGCCCAAAAAGTCGGAAAACAAGTTTTCCTGACTGTTATTAGTTGAATGTAATTTCGGGAGTACCCAAGGCGGAAAAAACAAGCATTCAACGAGTTACTCTTGTCCTATTAATTTTTTTCGATTTGATGAAGAAGAGCAAAAAACTATCCAAGAGGAATTTAAAGAGTATCAAAAAACCGTTAGATAGTATGCTGTAGGCAAGTGCATAGTTTGTATTATAGCACTTTGATTGATGCAATCATTATGTGTTAAATTATTGATTATCAATATTTTGAAATTTATTTTGGAAATTATATTGCTTTTCTAAAAACTTTTTCTTACATTTGCATAAGTAAAGATGCGAATTGTGTATATTAGCAAATTGTAATGAAAGCTCTACGGGACTTCATACTTCTGCGGGTTTTGTAAAAGGCAAAATCCTTCAACGAGTTGCAAAGACGTTGGCTCATATTTTAAGGAAGCAACACAAACTCAGAAACAAAACTATAACTTTATCTGCAAAATATAATTTATGCATCCACTTATACAATCTGTTCAAAACGAATTTTGGTTTCATGTGGCTAATCAAGATGAAATTCCAATTTTTGGTATAGTAGATAAAGATTTGGATATTCCTTTGTTGATGCAAATTTTACAAGACTTGCCTACCCAAAATCAAGAACAATACATCAGCGAAATTATTTTGCAAAACCCTGATACGATAGATTTTTTAAGAACTTTTGTAGGCATTTCAGATAAACGAACGTATTTGGAATTGAGTTATTTGTTTGCTAAAACGAAATACTTGGCTACTGACAAAACGAATATTTTAGGCAAGTCTTTGTATGTATTGGATAAACACCCTTTGTCTTACTTCAAAAATTTGCTAAGAGGAAAAGACAAAAAATTAGTCCAAAAATCAGTTGAAATTATAGCAAAGTATTTGATAGGTAGGCAGCTATTGAATATTTTAGAACTATTTAAAAAACTACAACAAAGTGAAATTGAAACGATTATCGAGAAACTTATCTTGCCTAAAGAGATACAACAAGCAGAAGCAAAACGTAGAGGACATGGTGCAGAGCATAAAGTTGCTCATTTATTGCATCAATTAGGTGTCAATTTTTCGCCTTCCGATAGAAATTTGAACCCGATGGCATCAAATGACCCAAATATGGATATTGATACTTTTGAAATTACCCAAAAACAGAAAGGTAAAACATACAGTTTTGATTTAATTGTAGAAACACATTTATACCAACCTTTGGCTTTTTTGCAGGGCTTAATTCATACATCAGACCCTGGACAATATGGAGTAAACAAAAGTGATGAAACCGTACAAATAAAACGTGATTTGCTCAAATCTAACCAAAAATACAACACACAAAAACAGCATTGGGGTTTGGTTGATGGCGTAGGCTTCTCAGAAAATAAAAAGGATACGATTGATAAAATGCTCTTAGAATTCGACTGTTTTATTCAACTCAAAACCCTTTATAAAACCGCTTTGCAACTCCATAAATTGGGTTTAGTCAAAATCAAGACAATCTATTTTGATATGAATTTTTATACGCAAGCAGAAGCCCAAGCTATGTTTGAAAAATACGGAAGTGCTGATATTCAATGTGTTACAGATAATACTATTCCACAAGGAACAGCAATTGGGGCTGGGAAGGCGTGGGTTCACGTGTAATTTGTGTGAGCATATTTTCCACTACCCCGTCAATTTCCCCCACAAAGCCCTTTTTCCCCTCTGCAAAATGCCCATTTTGGCATAATTCGCTGATTTTTAAGTGGTTTAGGTTGTTTTTATCAAATTTAGGCAAGTTCAAACGACTGATGATGGAAGGCGTGATTTGCGTACCAATCATATAATTTTCTATCGTTTGTTGGTACTGCGTGCTACTCAACAGCCCACACAAATAGTACGCTTCTTGCCTGTCGTGTAAGCCTACAAAAATTATTTTTTCGTTGGGAATGATGTTTTTCTTGCCTACATATTTATCGTCTGCATACTCAATAACGGCAGGGCGAAAATCTTTGCAGATATAACGCCAAGCCACTTTATAGGGTGCAAAAGTGTAATCGCCAATGCGTTGAATGGCATAATAATTCGCTAATTGAATGTGTTTATCAAAAGTAGTAAAGCCTTTTCGGTCTTTCAATTCGGTTTTAAAGTTTTCAAAATATTGTAAGGTTTTAGGATAGTTGCCTAAAGTTTTTAAGTCAATCGGATACATTTTGCTTTCTGCGGTATGCGGGCAAAGCGTATATTTTGAGTAGGAATATTGCCAAAATTCTAAATCATTGCCTGTCAAAAATGGGAAAACGAACTCGGTTTCTAATTCAGTTTTTACGATTTTCATTTTGTTTTTTGCTCTTTCTGTAATGTTTTGAATAGTAAGCAAATCATTGTTTTTTTCTAAAATATTCAACCAAAAGATACCATTTGCCCCACCTGTAAATGTCCCTGTGCGCGCCAAGTATGCAGATTTCCCCAAAATCAAATTGGTTTTATCTAAGTTTTTACTTTCTACGGTTATCCAACCCGAATTTGTTTTTTGGGCATCAGAAGGCTGTGCTTTTTTGTTTATAAATTCAAAGTGTATAGGCAGTTCTTTTATATCAAAATCATTTTCAAAAGACCTTTTGCCATTCAAAGGTTGCCAAACTACATAATTGGTAGGATATTGCACGGCTTCCCCTTTTTGAATAAACAATAAAGCAGTTCTATTTACCACATCCTTGAAAGGTTTAAACAAAGTCAAATCATCAACCCGATACGGATTGAGGGAAATATTGGTAGGAAATATTTTAAATTTGCGGAAACCTTCGCCTTGTTTGATAGACTTAAACAGGGTTTCTTTTACAACAAAACCCAACTTGCCTGCGTCTTTTAAATACTTGTCTAAGGCAACATAAGTTAGCAAAACCGAAATGTCTTCTTTGATAAAACCAGCCTCTAAACCCTTGACAGCAAACAAATTGTAGTATTGCCACAGGTGAGCAGTCCGCAATTTGTAATCGGTAGGCAAGTATTCCCAATTTACCCAAGGCGGATTTCCTACCAAATAATCCACTTTGGGAATGGCAATATTTTCATATTCATTTACAAAATCTGAAAACATAGCATTATTTTGAAATTTTGCTTGTATAGCATCAGCATAAAAAATCGGAATTTGTAAAGGATTATCAGCTGAAAATTCAAAGCATTGTGCATACAAAATCAAGTAATTGGTCTTGCCTGCCAACACCGAAACAGGGTTTAAATCAATACCAAAAACTTGTTTAAATATTTGATTATCAGATTTTTGTTGAAATTGTTTGATGACATTAAAAATAAAAGTTCCTGAACCGCAAGTAGGGTCAAGGTAGGTTTTTTGATGGGCTAATTCGTCATTTTCGGTAAGTGTTTGTATCGTAAAATTAGCCAACCAATCAGGCGTATAAAATTCACCCATTGCATGACGTACGGGCGAAGGAAAAACGCTTTCAAAAATTCCTTTGATAAAATCAGTTTCCGAATTTTCTAAATATTTATTTACATCTTTTTCTATTTCAAATAATTGTTTTTCAATATTTTGTATTGCCAAAAACCAATTAAAATAGGCTTTACAAGCATAGTTTTGTATGCCTTTTTGTAAAAAGAAATCCTTTTCAAAAACGTGCTTATCAATTTTTCCGTTCTTAAAAACGACTTTAAAAGCCAATAATCGTAAGATGACAGTGTAATAGGTTTCCAAACAAAAAACTAATTCAAAAATATCCTCTTGTTTTGAGCAATCAATTTCATAAGTCGCATATAATTTGTCAATATCTAACTTTCTTTGACTGTCTAAAAGTCCGTGAATGGCAATAAAATCTGTTTTCCAGTTTCGGAAAGCAAGTTTTATTGTTTCGTTCTGATTGAGAAAAGTATAAAATATCTTGATTATATTAGTCATTTTTGTTAGGTTGATAGGTTATAAATTCTTCTTGTACTAATTGAATTGCATTTATGGTAGTTTCGTTTAGCCCATATTCCTTGATAATCTTTTCTGCAATAGCCTTACTTTGCAAATTTTCCAAAGGAACACCAAAAAATTGTGCTAACTTGCAAAGTTGCTCATCTGTTGCAAAACGACTGCTTCGTTCAATTTTGCTTAAAAGTGTGGCATCAATGTTTGTATCCACTGCAACTTGATGAAGTGTTTTTTTTCGCTCTGTACGCAAATATTTAATATATGAGCCAATATTCATTGTTATACATATTTGGTCTTGACAACTTTTGGCAAATCTACTGTAAAAGATTGAAACAAACAAATAAAGTGTGGAAAAATAATACCTGCCACAACATTACGTTTCCCAAAAAAGCGAGGCAGACGTGCATAATTTAGGCTTTTGTCTTTTCTATAAATTAAGAGTACGTTATTCAAACTTATACTTTTAAACCACCATCTTTGCCGTGAGCATTATACGTTGATGAAACCATAATCCTTGCCAATGATTTAACAAACGAAGTTTCTTGTTCATAGACAAGAAACTTTTTTTTGCCCTGAAAAAACCAGTAAATTATATCAAAAAACCGTTAGATAGTATGCTGTAGGCAAGTGCATAGTTTGTATTATAGCACTTTGATTGATGCAATCATTATGTGTTAAATTATTGATTATCAATATTTTGAAATTTATTTTGAAAATTATATTGCTTTTCTAAAAACTTTTTCTTACATTTGCATCAAGGAAGACGCAAGTTGTGCCGATTGATAAGTTTAAAACAAACAACCCCAACAATATGAACAAACAACTTAACGAACTTAACCAAAAAGCAGACAAAATTATTGCCAAAATTAATCCACAACAGAAACTAATTTTGGCTATTATTACACCTGTTTTTCTTTTTATCATTTTTAGAGTACTTGCTCAGTTAGCTGCTGGTACTAACGGGAATAATAGTACATTTGGTTTTTCAGAATATACTTGGTGGGTGTGGTTAATCTATTGTTTTGTTGTTGGAGTCATAGAATTCAAACTTTTTGATAACCCTAAAATATGATTTTTGAAGACAAATTAGAAGAAACAGGTTTGCCTTTGGCAACCGAGTCTGACAAATTATTTGATTTAGCACTATCCACACAACAACATGAAGGGGACTTATTGCTTCTATATGTTAATGGTTCGTACAATGTAGATATTTTTGATCGGAATAACAATGTATCAGAAAACCTAAGTGGATATGTAATTGGCCAGAAGATAAAGGACATTCAGAACACACTCATTATAAGTTCATAGGCAAATATGGGCAAAATTATATTGCTAATATTTCTCACCTTGATTATCTAAAAGAACACGAATACAGTGCTGAAAAACGTGAAAGAATTGAACAACTAACAGAGTGTGAAGAATTAACAATTCAACTTGAAATGCTTGTATATCTAAAATTTTGGGAAGCAGATATGAGTATTAAAAAATTATATCAGCTTGTTCGTATTCTTTCAGGAGAAAGTTATGATTGGCATTTTAAGATATCTGAAAGTAGTAGAGATAAAATAAGCACAGGTACAAGACAAGATCTAGTAAGATTAAAAATTAGAGATAAAGTCAAGCCAATTTCATCTGTTTTGTTTGATGCAATAGCATTAGCGTATAAGACACAAATTAGAAATTATATTGCACACTCAAATTATTCCTTTCAAGCGAGACACACACACCCAAACAACTACATAAAGACTGACAAAGCCTCACAAATTCAAACATTGAATTTTGACAAATGGGTTGATATGTTTCACACAACACTTGTATTACATAACGAAATGATACGATTTGAGCAAAAATTGTCTGATTACTATGTAAATTTAGTAGAAGAAGGTAATAAAATAGAAGTAAAAGTTATAAAACCAATCATTACAGAATACATAAGAGAAATTGCTTATATTCGTCAACAAAATAGGTTTATATGGGCTGTAAACAAATAAAAGACACGTTACATTGTGTTTGCGCAAGGCGAGCTAATGTGCTAAAATAAACTTTTATGCTTTTTATAAACAGAAGCGCTTTTCGCCTTTTCAGGTGTTAGAAAATGAATGGCGAATTTTTATCATGAAAACAACTTATCACCCATTCATTTTTGACACCTGAAAAACAGCACATAGACAGTCATTTTCAAGTATCGAAAAATGCTGAAAGAAAAATATGCGTTGGTTATTTACACTCGACAGCATTTTTCTAACGCCTGAAAAGGCGAAAAAAAATTAAAGTACCTGTCTTGTATTCTTTGAATGGAAAAGAAAATAAATATTTTAATGCTGATGCTATAAGCCAAAATCAAAAAATTGTTTTAGAAGTTGAGGCAGGTAGGGCGTATGTAAATAATTAATTTCTAAAAAATATTTTTCAGGCTTGTGTGATGCCTTATGCAGAGTATTTGATTTTGGCAGTACGCAACAATTATCGTGGTAATGATGGTTTTTCTAAAATCCATTTATTTTTAGAAACACTTTATATCAATGGTAGGCTAAAATTGCCTTTGCAAGGTGTTATTTTAATTGGGTACTAAAAATTTAAAAAATGATGGATGAAATTGGAAAATATAAAAGTGAAGTTATTGAAGCCTTAAATAATATTACAAGGGTTGCTGATTATTCAAACAAAGCAGGTAAATTTGACATCAATAAAGATGCAGAAGAGTTTTATCGTGGTTTGCTTAATTTGTTCTTTGGTTGGGGTTTGAAAAATGCCAATACAGAAAAAGACCCGAACTATACGGGCGTAGATTTATTGTACTTAGGCGATAAAATTTCGGTTCAAGTTACTTCTGAAAACGACTCTGAAAAAGTACATAAATCTATTAGGGGTTTTAAGGACAAGGCTAAGCTGGAAGGATATATAGAGCTTTATGTTTTAATGTTTAAAGGGAAAGGAAATTTTCCAAAAGCAGATTTTGCCAAAACAGTTGATAATCAATTTGTTTTTGACAAAGATAAACATATCATTGACCATTCAGACCTTTGTGCAAAACTTAGAGATGCTGAATTTGGTTATGTAAAGGCTATTTTGGATTATTTAAAAAAATGGAATTGTTTGGCTTATGGCAATCTTGATGAAAGTACGGACGATTTGGGCATTATCGGAGAAATTTTTGAATACATTCAAGCTAATAAACCCAAAAAAGTATCGAGCGTTGAAACTATTTCATCTTCCGCAAGTATTGATTTGATACCAAAAATTAAACTGAATTTTCCAGATGAACAGCAAGAAGAAATTAATCGTCTGATTAAAAAAACGTGGGACAAGAAAGAAATTGTGAAGCAATTTTTGGAAAGACAGACAGAAGAAGACGAGATAAGCGTAAATGAACTTGCAATTACAATTCAAGACAGCTACTGCAAGTTAAAAGGAAAAAAAAGTAGTGATGCAATTATAGAAGATATTGAAATTATTCGTAATCTTGCGTCAGGTTATTTACACGATAGTAAAAAGAGGAATATCGGATATATAGCCAATGTAGAAGCACTCGTGCTCTATTTCTTTGAATTTTGCTTTATCGGAAGAAAGACCCAAGACAATCCACAAAAATCTTTATTTGACTCATGTTTATAATTACAAAACACGAAAACCTAAATAAAAGCACCATAGTTTTGGGTGCAGACATTATAAAGTCTTTGAAAAAAAAGGATTATAATGTGGAAGACTTATTTCAAGAACTAAAAAAAGTTTTTAAAAAAGATATTTCCTTGAATCAATACTATAATACGCTTACTTTTTTATGGCTCACTGATGTTGTTGAATTAAATGAATTTAATCTAAAATTGCGAAAATAAATGTTTCTGAAAAAATTATATAGCGAACCTTCGGGGCTTTTTCGTTCAGGTAAACCTGAACATCCGTACACTATTGTCTTCAAAGAAGGCTTTAATTTTATTTTTGGCAAAAAGGGCAATGAAACTGACAGCAAAGAATCATTAAACGGATTAGGAAAATCTTCTGTTTGTGATTTGATTGACTTTTGTCTTTTGGCAGAATTTAACAGTAAAAATTCACGTTTTTTCAAGGAAGAAAAAAGATTAGAAAACTATGTTATTATCTTAGAGTTTGAAGTAAATGATAAAACATATATTATAAAAAGAAACACGAAAAAGCACTTATCTGTAACATTAGGTAAAATTGGAGAGGAAAATGATTTTGATTTTAAAGAGGCAAAAGAGGAACTTTCGAATATTATATTTAGCAATCCAAATTATTTAGGAAAACTAAAAGAACTTAGTTATAGAACTTTAACATCTTTTTTTATGAAAGTTCACAAGAAGAAAAGTACTAAAAGTGAGTTTTCTGACCCAATCAATTTTCTTACAGCCAACAATCCCCTTTATGAGCTTTTGCCTTATCACTTCTTTTTATTAGGCTTTGATAACACCTTACTTTGGGAAAATTATAATGTTCAAAAAATTTTAGCTGAAATACAGAAAGCAATTAGCCAAGTCAAAAATTTATTTAAAAATAATTATAATATTCCTGTAAACGAAGTTGATAATAAACTTAGTAAACTTAGAAATGAAGCAAAAAAAATCAAATCAGCCGTAGACGCTTTTAAGTTAGCAGAGCAGCACAAAGACACTGAAGATAGACTTAACGAACTTACGGGAAGGGTAAAATATCTTTCTGAACAAAATTTTTGGCTCGATAAAAAAATAAAATCGTATAAAGAGAGCTACGAATTAAAGGATGCAATTTCCGATTCAAAAATCAAAAGTATTGAAAAATTATACACAGAACTTAGCGATATTTTCCAACAGCAAATTAGTAAATCTTTGAAAGATGCTGTTGATTTTCGTAAAAATATAGCAAAATCCAGAGAAGAGTTTTTGAGGGAGGAAATCCAAGAATTGGAAACTACTATCAGGCAACAAGAAAAGGAAATTCAAGAACTTGATTCTGAAAGGCAAAAACTATTCGGCTTTTTGAAGTCAAAAGAGGCTTTCAGCGATTTGACACAAGCTTTTTATCTATTAGGTGAAAAGGAAAAAGAAATATCCGATTTAGAAGGAAAAATAAGAATTTACAATGATTTGCAAAAACAAAAATCTGAATCTGATGCCAAAGATGTTCAATTAAAGCAACAAGCAGTTGTCTTAATCGAAAATTTAAGGAGTGATATAGATGATTTTGAAGCACTTTTTTCAGAAGTTTATCGTGCAATTTATCCTAAAAGTAACGGATCAGGTTTTTCAATAAGAGCTGATTATGAAGGCAAAAATAAAGTGGATATTAGTATTTCTTTTGATAAAGATGAATCAAAAGGTTGGAACAAAGGTAGAACATTAGTTTATGATATTGCCGTTATGATTAACACAATTCAGAAAAGCATAAACACGCCCAAGTTTCTTATACACGATGGTATTTTTGATGGAATGGACAAAGCTCACTTTGTGGCTCTTTATCACTATATACAAAACTTACAAGCAAGAGGAACAAAATTTCAATACATAGTTACAATGATTGAGGAAGGGCAATTATCGGGTAATTTTGGGATGGCAGATGAATTAACACCTGAAAGAATTGCAGAGCAAGCGGTTGTGGTTTTAAGTAAGCAAAACCCTTTGTGGATAGACTGACTTTGTCAATAAACACTTAAACGATTGGGAAAGAGAGGCTATTATAGAAAGAGCCTATCAATTAACACGGAAAAATATATCTTCTAACGAATTTGGCCGTGAGCATTATACGTTGATGAAACCATAATCCTTGCCAATGATTTAACAAACGAAGTTTCTTGTTCATAGACAAGAAACTTTTTTTTGCCCTGAAAAAACCAGTAAATTATATTAAAAAACCGTTAGATAGTATGCTGTAGGCAAGTGCATAGTTTGTATTATAGCACTTTGATTGATGCAATCATTATGTGTTAAATTATTGATTATCAATATTTTTAAAATAGTTTTGAAAATTATATTGCTTTTTTAAATTATTTTCTTACTTTTGCATAAGTAAAGATGCGAATTGTGTATATTAGCAAATTGTAATGAAAGCTCTACGGGACTTCATACTTCTGCGGGTTTTGTAAAAAGCAAAATCCTTCAACGAGTCGCAAAGGCGTTGGCTCATATTTTAGGGAAATAGTACAAACTCAAAATAATAACACCAAACGAAAAAATAACAAATAATTTTGTAACTTTACAGTAAAAGATAGATAGATGC
>Ga0163154_10000595_pt1 | contig 56141 bp, 57 predicted proteins | sample OliLakLV19MP9P1_FD_148649 | JGI IMG/M metagenome (GOLD analysis project Ga0163154, IMG submission 148649) | Freshwater microbial mat bacterial communities from Lake Vanda, McMurdo Dry Valleys, Antarctica - Oligotrophic Lake LV.19.MP9.P1 | ecosystem: Environmental > Aquatic > Freshwater > Lake >...
CCTAAAATCCGCAGCGAATAAGATGATTGTCCCATGCGACGGGCAATTGAGCGGATCCGTTTGCTAGATCCTCACCAAGTTTATATACAAACTGAATTTGACCGAGACCGTTGGTTAACAAAAAGCTACGGTGTTGAGACGCGTCAGCAACGCCGCATGCGTCCTTCATGCTGCGCGAGCCGATGAAGCGCTTCGTTTCCGCATCCCAGAATGTGACCAAGCCGCCGCGCGGGCTGGACGCCGCGATGATATCGCCTGAAGCATCCGCCGATACCGAACCGATGTAGTTTTTGAGCGATGTCTGGATTGCATCCGGCGCCTTTGCCAGGTGCGGAGCCTCGCCCAGCCGATGAAATCCTATCAGCGGCGGCGCATCCTCGCCCGCGCCCTCATACTGGCAACCAAAAACCGCCATATCGCCTGTGAGCGCCAGATGCCGGATGGATAATTTCTGAAAACTGTCGTCGAGCGTCACTTTCTCAATTAAATCACCCGTGGCCAAATCGACATACACGAGCGAGGCTTCCATCGCAGCCATGTTCAGCCCCGTGCGCCCACTGTCCGGGTATGTCAGGATGCCGCCATTGGCGATGACGAGGCGTTTGCCGTCCGGTGTTAGCAGAAGATCGTGCGGATCGACGCCGTGCGATGAAAACTCGCCGATCTGCGCGTAACCCGCGCCCGCGTCGCGCACGCCAATGACGCCACGCCCCGCCTCATAATCGTTCTCGCTGGTGTATAGCCAACGTCCGTCAGCCGAAAATGCGCCGTGGCCGTAAAAATGGCGGCGCGCCTGCGTTGAAAACCATTGCGGCTCGCCGCCTCTGGCGTTGAAAGCCACGGCGAACCGGCCCGGACGGCGGGCGATGGCGACGCATTCAGGCGAATGCGGACGCCGCACCAGATCGTGACCTCGGCCCGGAAGGCTTTGCGTAAAAAACTGTCCGCGCGCCGCGCTGTAAAGAATGGCGGCGAAACTCCCGTCCGCCTTACGGCACGATGCGGCATATACCTCGTCGTCTGCGGCGAGCGCGAAGGAGCCGCGCAGCGCTGCGGCGAAACTCGCAGAAAGCCCGATAAGCACATCGCGTCGGCGCATGGCTTAATCTCCATCCAGCGCGTTAAAGCCCAGTGAAATGTCCGCTGCGCGCGCGACGGCGCCGCCGCCGGTTTGCTGCACTGTGACAAGCTCGAAAATGACACCGTTCAGCCGGTTCCACCCATCTTTCGATTTTACCACCGTCTCAACTGGCGTTGCGTTAAGCTCGCGTAGCGTCTCCCGCATCTGCGCCAGGTCAATGGCGACCGATTTCTCAATGCCCGGTTGTCGCAAGAATCGCCGTTAGCGTGTAGGCGAATGCGCGCGCATATTTCATCATTGTCGGAGTCCTATAGCGAGTTGACGAACGCGATTAACTGCTCCCGCTCAGCTTTTGTCAAAGCGGCGAATGCGTCACGCGCCTTTTGAGCCTCGCCGCCGTGCCACAAAATGGCTTCCTGAATGTTGCGGGCGCGCCCGTCATGCAGGAAGAACGTGTGCCCGTTGACGGTTTCGGTGAGGCCAATGCCCCACAGCGGCGGCGTGCGCCACTCGCGGCCTGTGGCGTCGCCGTCCAGGCGATTGTCGGCGAGGCCGTCGCCCATGTCGTGCAGCAGTAAGTCGTTGTAAGGCCAGATGGTCTGGTCTGACAGATGCGGCTGGCCCGGCGATTCGCCCGTTTTGAAGCTGGGATTATGGCAGGCGGCGCAACCTGACTGCGCGAAAAGCCGCTTGCCTTTCAGCACGTCCGGCGCATCCGGATTGCGGCGGCGCGGCACGGCGAGGTTTTGCGAATAAAACACCACGAGGTCAAAAAGCTTGTCCTCGATTTCAGGCGCGCCCCCCGGACTTTCCCCGTGCGGCGCGTTGCGGCAGAAGCTTTGCGCCTCCGTGCAGTCTCCTGCCGGGCGGCGGATGACCGGCGATGAAATGCCGATGTCGCCAGCAAACGCCTCTGCCGATTGCTTGAAGATGCTGTCAGTGGAGGCCTTCAGGCAAAACGTCCGAGAGAGGGGGTGGTTTTCAACCTATAGCCAGGAATAATATGCGGACGACCGGAGACGCCATCGCGGTTTTTGTCGTCTGGGTCGGCCAGTGCGAGAATTGCGCTATCCGGAATGGCTTCCAACAGCCCGAGGCCAATCATAGGGGGTGCGATGCGTGGCGAGATCATCGTTTGCGGATGCAGCGGGCCATAGGCTGGGTTGGCGACGCTATAGTGTGGCGCGCGCAGGGATACGGTTTCGCCGCCCTTTAGCGTGATGCGCTTTTCCTCATAAATGATGTTAATTTTGCCCTCAGCCTCGTGTCCCTGCACGGACAGGTCTTGCAGTTGCTCGCCATAGACCGGCTCCGGCGCGGTTTTCACCGGCGGTTCGAGCACGGCTCCCGCAGTTTTGGCCTCCGTGGTCGGCGCGGGGATCGACAGCCGCAGCAGCATGGACACGGCGGAGTCATCATTGTCGGCGGGCGGGTGGCCGCGTCCGTCCTTGATGTGGCAGGCCTGGCAGGATCTGGCGTTGAACAGCGGCCCCAGCCCGTCCGATGCCAGCGTCGATGCGGGCGACGACACCCACACCTTTTTGAACATACCATTGCCGACTTTGAACTTTAGTTCGTCTTCAAACGCCATGTTGCCGGAGGCGTGGGAAAAGGCGTTCGCGTTGTCGACGCTGCCTCTGGAGGTCGCCGCGCCGCCTGGGAAAACCTCGCCCCGCTCCAGTTTTGCAATCGGCGGTGCGGATTGCCTGGAGTTGGGGGCGGCAGCGGTAACAAACCCAGCCGTCAAAACGGCGCCTGCGACGCTCGCGGCTAAAATAATGATCCGCAGCCAAGGGGGGAACCCTTAACGGCGCGGTTTTCTGAAACAGACCTGTTAAAATTCATTATTTAAGTGGCGCAGATTCGCCTGTGTTGAATTCAATCTCTTTGGTCAGAAGCAGACCGACCGTGTGATTATCCTCGTCTTCCTCGACGTGATATTTATAGCCGAGGTCGAGGGTCAGACCGTCGCGTATTTCATATCCAGTCGAGAGTGCAAGCTGATGATCCTCAAAATCTCCGCCGCCGATTAGCTCCGCTGGACGGTAGGTGTACACGGCCGCAACGTTGAACTTGTTCATCGTCACTTTGCCGCCAACTGTGTAGAAAGCGATGTCTTTAAGCGCGGTCTCGTCTTCGAGAATGAAGTTGTCGAAATAGGTCACTTCCGCCAGCCACTCAAACTTCACGCTATTGTATTCGCGCTCGCCCACGAGGCCGAAGACGAAGCCGTTCTGGTCGTCCAGAGCGTCGAAGCCAGCAATACCGGAGTCGCGACCCTTAGCCTGATGAATGTAGCCAAAGTGATAGCTGAGGCCAGGTAGGGACGGAATTTTTTCACCATCAATAGCTATGTTAAAGTTTTCCAGGTCTTCAGTGTTGCCAAAACCGCCGTCGTCGATGTCGGCCTGTCCGCGATTATTAAATGTGGAGTTGCTAAGCGTTGAAATGTCCTGCTTGAAAACTCCAGCCGTCACAGTGACTTCGCCGATGCGCCCAGCTTCTTTTGTGACCGACGCGCCAAAACCCAGCCGCTCGGTAAACTCGTAGCCGTCTTCTGCGAAATCCGTGCCGTAAACTCCGGGAGCGACATCCCAGGCTTTACCGTAGTTTACGTTGTACTTACCGGCGAAGATTTTGAAAGGCTCGAAGTCGAACTGAGCGTAAAGTTGCTCGGCGAACAGACCTTGATTTTCAAAATAACGCTCATCACCAGCATCGATATCTTCCACGGGCTCAAACACAAGACCGGCCTGAATCGAAAAGTTTTTGTTAAAGTAAAAGCCAAGCTCGGCTTCGGTCGTGTTGTAAGTGTCGCTGACCTCGTTGTCTTTATCATCGGCCTTGAATGTGTGATCGCTTTGAATTTCGATACCGATCTCACCCTTCAGATAAGGGTACGATTTTGGCTTATCGTCATCATCATCGTCACCGTCGTCGCCAACACCTTCAGGCGCCGCTTCGGGAACGTTTGCCTGCGCCATGGCTTCATTTAACGGCAGCGTTACACCACTCGCAAGCAACGCCGTAAACGCCGCAAAACCCCAAACCAAATGCCTCTTGCGTTCATTTATAATCATTTTCGCCGCTCCCCCAAAAAAACAATATGTACATGTTATAGTGTAACGTTAATTCGCCGTCAACGCCACGATACGCACTGAGTTTTTAGATCACCGCAGGCGCATTAAAGAATGAATTCCTTACATGAATACTATTGATGCCCTCTCACACCGCGAATTTATAAACCTCTATGATTGTAGGCGCGCCGCGGATGTTGCCGTTCTGCTACAGCGACGCGCCTGTGCATCAACCTTTTTGCTCTTCAGTCACTTTTTGCGGATTATCGAGACTGTCGGAACCTTCAAACTCGATAGCTTTCAACTTTAAAGCCGCAACCGCGCGCTCGATGGACTTGGTTTGCGTGGTTAAACTGTCGATAACTTTCTGCGCCACCGCGTTGCCCTCCGCGTTGCCCTCGCCGATCATCTGGTCGTAGGCCTCGCCGTCCTCCGCGCGCTTTTTCATAGCCGCGGCGGCCGCGAGAGTCTCGTCCAGGCGCGCTTTAAGTTCGTCCGCCACCTCGCCTGATTTGGCTTTCACCACATTATAAGGGCTTGGCCCGGAGACTTCCGTTCCGTCGACACGCACGTATTTCCCGGTGAACACATTTTTCATGCCCACGATGTCGTAATAATGCGAGTTGTGCGTGTTGTCGGAAAAGCAGTCGTGCTCCTCTTCTGGATCGTGGATCATTAGGCCGAGTTTCATGCGCTCGCCTGCCAGTTCGCCATAGGAAAGCGAGCCGAGACCGGTAAAGATGGCGACAAGTCCGGCATTATCGCTTTTCATGACCGACGCGCGCGCTTTGCCTTTTACGCCCCATTGGCCGACCATGAATTTGAGGTCGTCGATCAGCAGATTGGTCGTAACCTTAAAATACTCCGCGCGGCGGTCGCAATTGCCGCCCGTGCAGTTTTTCACATCAAAATCAGTCACCGGCCGGTTGCCCGCGCCAGCCGCCGTGCCGTTAGTATCCTGCCCCCACAGCATAAATTCGATGGCGTGATAGCCAACCGCTACATTGGACTCGACGCCGCCTGCCTCCTGCAGCTTGTCCGCGAGAAGTGCTTTGGTGATTTTGGACGTGTCGATCATTTTGCCGCTGAGTTTGAGTTTTTTGTTGGCGATGACGTTGGCCACATAAAGCTCGTTCTCATCAGACTCTGCGCCATAGCTGGCGTCCACGTAGTCGATTAGCCCCTCGTCAAGCGGCCAGGCGTTTACCTTTCCCTCCCAATCATCGACGATGGCGTTGCCGAAACGATAAACCTCGGTCTGCTGATAGGGCACTCGCGCCGCAAGCCAGGCAGTTTTCGCCGCCTTCAATGTCTCCTCGCTTGGCGTCGCGATCAGCGCAGCAACTGATGTCTTTAGCGCCTCCGCCGTTTTGAGCGAATCCTCATAACCGGCCAGAGCGATGTCTGCGTATGTTTTCAGCACATCTTTCACTTTTACGTCGGCTGATGCGCCACCCACCAGCATGACCGGTAAGGCCGCCGCCGCGATGACGGCGCCACGCCGCAAATAATCCCACGATACAAACATGAAAAGCCTCTCCTCAATTGATGCGCCCAAAATTGTGGACGTTTATCTCCGCGTTGAAACCCTGTGCAGCCTTTGGCCGCGAACCCATGCACCGGCCTAAAAGTTTTACGCACGCCGCTTCCATCAAGCCGATTTTTCTGATAACACCTTTGAATACATGCATGAAATTCATATTACTGAATAATATAGTTGAGAGCTATGCATCTTAAAGAACTCGACGCAAACCTTGTCGTGGTGCTCGACGCGCTGCTGATCGACGCTAGCGTAACCAAGGCGGCGAAGCGGCTCGGCCGCAGCCCGTCCGCCATCAGCCACGCGCTCGCCAACCTGCGCGAGGTGTTCGCCGACGATCTGTTCGTGCGTGCCGGGCAACGGCTTGTGCCAACCGCGAAAGCGTTGGAGATCGCCCCCACCATCCACGTCATCGTCACGGGCATCGAAAGCTTGCTGCGCCCGGCGACGCCTTTCGACCCCGCCACGCAGGAGCGCGCTTTTACCGTGCTTTGCCGCGAAACGTCGGAGTTCACGCTGTTGCAGCCCTTGCGCGAGCGGTTGAAGGCGTCGGCGCCTGACATCTCCGTGGCCGGTAGCAGCTTCGAGCCGGAAAGCTGGACGGAGAAGCTGCGGCTCGGTCACGCGCAGTTCGCCATCATCGAAGCGCTCGCGGAGGAACCGGGCGCGGAGTTGCACTGGAAACTGCTGTTCGAGGATGCGTGGATCACGCTTGCGCCAAAGAACCATCCCCTTGCCAAAGGCGAGGTCACGCAGGAGACGTTCGCCGCACAGAACCACGTCGTTATAACCGCGCCGCCAAAGATTCAGGAGCATTTGCTATCTACGCTGGCGGCGTATCAGATTCCGTTTGGCGAAGTGACGTGGGCGTCATCGCTATTCGCCGGGCTGTTTCTCGCGTTGGAGGCGAATGCGCTGGTGACGCTACCCGCGTCGGTCGCCAAGGCGGTGGATGGGCATCTGCAACTCGCTTCCGTGCGCCATAATCAGCCCAAGCTGACCAACAAGACATTTCTCATCTGGCATCGCAGCAACGACCGCGACGAATGCCATTCATGGCTACGCGATGAGATCGCCGCCTGCGCCCCGTCGAAGGAATAATGCGCGAGCTTCGATTGACCTACGGCAAAAACGCGGCGATGGCGGCGCGCAAATCCTCAAATCCGATGGTTTTTACTGAGGATGTGGACATCTGCGAGGGAAAAGCGGCCGGGCGCTTCACCAGCTTGCCCGCCAGCGTGGCCTCAACTGCGGTAAGCCCTCCCGGTTTCAGCTTGTCGGTTTTGGTGAGCACCGCTTGATACGACACTGCCGACTCATCGAGCAGCGTCATGATCTCCACGTCGATGGGCTTCACGCCGTGGCGGCTGTCGATGAGCACGTAAACGCGGCGGAGCTGCACGCGGCCGCGCAGGTAATCGCGTATGAGCTGGTTCCAGGCATGCACCTTCTTTTTCGGCGCTTCAGCGTAGCCATAGCCCGGCAAATCCACCAGATGCAGTTTGCCGCCTAGGTTGAAATAGTTGATTTCCTGGGTGCGGCCCGGCGTGTTCGAGGTGCGCGCGAGACCATGACGGTTTACCAGCGCATTGATCAGGCTGGATTTGCCCACGTTCGAGCGGCCAGCAAACGCGACTTCCGGCAAATCCGTCTGCGGCAGGCCCTCGACATCGACGACGCCTTTGACGAAATCGCACGGCCCCGCAAACAGCTTGTGCGCTCTCTCATGCTCAAGCGTGATCTGCGCGGCCAGGGAGGCGTCCAGTTCGGACGCCGGGCGGGGAGCCGACAAGTTCAGATCAGGAGCCTTTGCGGCGGTCTCTGGGTTTTCCACCATTTGGCCTGTTGTCATTCTTCGGCCTCAGATTTGCGGAACTGACGGGGGCAGCAGGCGCCTCCGCAGGCTTGGCACCGCCAAAGCCCATGTTGTCCCAAAGGTCCACCTTAACGCCGTTGCGCTCCATAATCATCCATTGCTGCGCGATCGAAAGGGTGTTGTTCCACGCCCAATAAATAACGAGACCAGCAGGGAATGACGCCAGCATGAACGTGAACAGCACCGGCATCCAGGTGAAAATCTGTTGCTGCACAGGATCGGAGGGCGTCGGGTTCAGCTTCATCTGCACCCACATCGTCGCGCCCATAATGAGCGGCCATATACCCAGCATGAGAAACGGCCCCAAAACTGGCACGGTGGACGGATCCCATGGAATGAGCCCGAACAGGTTGAAGATCGATGTTGGATCGGGCGCCGACAAATCCTGCACCCAGCCAAAGAACGGCGCGTGCCGCATCTCGATGGTGATGAACAGTACCTTGTAGAGCGCGAAAAACACAGGAATCTGAATGAGGAGAGGCAGACAACCCGACAGCGGATTGACCTTCTCCTTCTTATACATCGCCATCATTTCCTGCTGCTGGCGCATTTTATCGTCTTTGTAGCGCTCGCGGATGCGCATCATATCGGGCTGCAGTTTTTTCAACTTGCTCATGGACGCATAGGATTTGTTGGCGAGCGGGAAGAACACCGCTTTTAGCAAGATGGTGACGACAAGGATGGAAACGCCGAAGTTTCCGAACAACTTGTAGAAGAAGTCGAGCACGTAAAACATCGGCTGGGTGATAAAGAAAAACCAACCCCAGTCGATCATTTTCTCAAATTTCTTGATTCCGAACTCTGTTTTGTACGCATCTATGGCAGTGACCTGCTTGGCGCCAGCAAACAGCCTGCCTGTCGTTGACTGCGTCGTGCCGGGCGCAATGGAAATGGCGGCGTTTACGTAATCCGTCTGAAAGTGAGGACGGCCCACTTTCTCTTCAGCGCCGAAGCTAAAGTTAACGGGTGTCGCCTGGTCAGGGATGAGCGCCGCAGCCCAGTACTTATCCGTGATGCCGAGCCAGCCGCCCTGCACGCCATTGAAAACCTCACGGCGTTTCCTGACCGCCACGTTCTCGTAGTCGTCATGCCCAGTCAAATCGCCGTAACCGATTTCCTTTAGACCGCCATCGCCTGCAACGCCGATCAGGCCTTCATGCTGGATGAAAAACCCTTCAGTTTTAGGCAGACCATGGCGCGAGATGAGAGCGTAAGGGCTTATAACCGCTGTTTTGCTGGACTTGTTCTCAACCTGCTGGGTAAAGGTGAAAACGTAACGGTCATCGACGGAAACAAGGTTGCGGAAAATGACGCCTTCGCCATTGTCAAAAACAAGCCTCAGTGGCGATGCTGGCGTCAGCGGCCCGGTCGTTTCCGACGTCCACACGCTTTCAGAATCTGGAAGTTTGATGGCGTCGCCGCCTGCCTGTACCCAACCCCATTCAGCGTAGAACGGCTGCGGGGAACGCGATGGCGACAGAAGCGCGACATTCTCGGCGCCAGGCTTGATGCTGACGCGATAGTTCTTGAGAATAATGTCGTCAATCCGCGCGCCTTTAAGAGCGATAGAGCCACTGAGAGCCGGTGTGTCGATGGCTATGCGCGGCGACGACTGCAGCGCGATTTCCCTCGTCTGCGTTTGCGTGGCGACCACGCTAACTGGAGACGGCGCTCCAACGGGAGACGTGTTTGGCGCCGGTATTGCGCCAGGCGTCTGCGGCGTGGGTTGCGCCGTTGTCTGCTGCTGCGCGGCCTGACGTTGCTGAGCCTCACGCAGACGCTGCGCCTCGGGCACGGCGAACAAAACTTGCCAAAGCACCAGTACGCCGAGGGATAGCGCTATCGCCAGAATAAAGTTACGATTATCGTCCATGGAGGCGAGTGTCCTTCAGCAGTCTGATCTATTTCCCGGTGGCGGCGAAAGTGGTGGCTGTATACCCGAATTTCGCCGCGAGACATTTGCGGGCGCGCCTAATGCATGCACCTTATGGAACGCCAATCTCATATCCGCAAGCAAATCAGCAAAATCGCGGTTAAGCGCGTCCATCCGTCCGATGATGACGTAATCGAAACCGGATTTGGCATGGTGCTGCGCCAGAATTCGGGTGGCCTCCTTAAGCCTGCGTCGCGCGCGATTGCGTTTGACCGCTCCACCGCGCTTTTGGCCGCTTGTCTCAACTGTCGCAATGGCGCGGTCGGATACGGTAAATCCAAAACGGGGAGGCGGCGCAGTTTCGGCCTGATCGCCACCCTGCGGTAGCGCTTGTAGGACGAACGCGGGGGACGTCCACTTGCGGCCAGTCTTAAGCCGGAGAAAGTCCTGACGGCGCTTTAGCGTTTCCATTCGCGCTTATCGAAAATATGCGCGGGCAGCCTTAAGCGCAAAGCTTCTTGCGGCCACGCGCACGTCGGCGTGAGAGCACCAGATTGCCGGCGGTTGTGGAGCGACGAGCGCGAAATCCGTGGTTACGTTTGCGCTTGATTTTGCTTGGCTGATAGGTGCGCTTCATAAGCCGCACTCCTTCCGGATTTTGGTTTGAATGAGATATAGGCGTGGCGCTGCGCAAAAGTCAACGCGGGCGGGCCGAAAAGCGCTAGGCGGGTTACGCTTTTTCTTCCGCCAGCAGCTTCAGCGACATCTGCGGACGCGGGCCGATGTGCGAAATGACCTCTGCTGCAGCCAGGCTGGCGAGGCGACCGGACGCCGCCAGATCGCGCCCATTGGCATAGCCGAACAGAAAGCCCGCCGCATAAAGGTCGCCCGCCCCGGTCGTATCGACCACCGCGGCAACTGGCGCGGCCGCAACCTCGACGGTTTCATCGCCGTGCAAAATGCGCGAGCCTTTCGCGCTGCGCGTCACCGCCGCCAGTTTGACCGAAGCGCGGATGCGGGCGCACGCATCTTCAAAATCCTCGGTCTCATACAGCGACAGCAGTTCGCGCTCGTTGGCGAACACGATGTCTGCGTGCTTGCCTATGAAGTCGAGAAAGGCGTCGCGGTGGCGCTCGACGCAGAACGGATCCGACAGGCTGACGGCCACCATGGTTCCCGCGTCCATGGCGATGCGGGCGGCCTCGTAAAATGCGGCTCTGGCGAGAGGCGGATCGAAGGAGTAGCCCTCAAGATAAAGAACCTTTGACTGTGCGATGATCGTCGGATCGATCTCCTGCACGGTAAGTTCAGCGGCGGCGCCGAGAAACGTGTTCATCGTTCGCTCGCCCTCGGGGGTGACAAGGATCAGGCAGCGGCCGGTTGGCGAGGCGTCGCCCGAGGCAGCTGTCGCGAAATGCACGCCAATAGACCGGATATCGTGCGCGAAAATACCGCCAAGCTGATCGCCCGCCACCTTGCCGATGAACGCCGCGCGCCCGCCAAAGGAGGCAACGCCCGCGCACGTATTAGACACCGAGCCGCCGGATGTCTCGACGCCCGGCCCCATCTTGGCGTAAAGCGCCTCAGCTTCGCCCGCATCGATGAGGCGCATGAAGCCTTTGTCCATGCCGTTCGCTGCGATGAACCCGTCATCGCATCTCGCGATCACATCCACGATGGCGCTGCCGATGCCGACGACATCAAATGTCTTATTATTCATCACAAGCTTCAATCCAGGTTAAGCTTTGACATAGCTTGCAAAGCTTTCATGCAGCAACTATTCTCGCGACATGACAGACCTTCCAGAAAATGTCGATCTAAAATTCCTCGCAACCATTATGCTTCGCATGGACGCGCGTCTTGATGGCATGAGCAAGCGGTTCGATCTGATGGAAGCTGGGAAAGGCTCAGGCAACGCACTTTTAAAGCCAATGCACATCCAACCAGATATTCAGGATCGTTTGATCGAACTTAAAGCTGAAGTGAGTAACATTCTCCGTAATCTGAGAGCCAACACGGGCATTGTTCCTAGAGCACCTGTATAATTACGGACTTGTTCGTTCGGATTGAGAAACGGTTTGATCTGGTGCGGGCGTAACCGCCAGAGTTTTTTCCTCGAATTTGCATAAATCGGCGATCAGGCAGCGTGGGCATTCCGGTTTGCGCGCCTTGCACACATAACGGCCGTGCAGGATTAGCCAATGATGCGCGTGCATCAAAAACTCGCCCGGGATGACGGCCTCTAGCGCGCGCTCCACATCGAGCGGAGTTTTGCCGCAGCCCAGATGCGTGCGATTGCCGACACGAAAAATGTGCGTGTCGACCGCAATGGCTGGCTGACCAAACGCCACGTTTAAAACCACATTGGCCGTCTTGCGCCCAACGCCCGGCAGCGCCTCAAGCGCCTCGCGATCATGCGGCACCTCTCCGCCATGGAGCGCAAGCAGGCGCTCCGATAGCGCGATCACATTTTTCGCCTTGCCCTTATAAAGCCCGATGGTTCTTATCAGCTCGCGCACTCGCTCCTCGCCAAGCGCCACCATGTTTTGGGGTGTAGGCGCCAGACGGAACAGCTCGCGCGTTGCTTTGTTGACGCTAACATCGGTCGCCTGAGCAGACAGGGCGACGGCGACAAGCAATGTGTATGGGCATGAAAAGTAAAGCTCCGTCTGCGGCGACGGGCTGGCTGCGGCAAAACGCCGGAACATCTCCGCCGCCTCGTCCTTCGTAATGCGTTTCATACGAGAACGGCCGCGCTTATTTGCTCGTTTCACTCCTGCTTCACCGTGTGCCATCCTGATGCCCTTCAAACCCGTTTGCTCAGACCTTAAAAAATGAACGACATCTCGAAAACTTCGGCAAAACAGTTCAACGCGACGTTGCTGCCTTATCGATCACTGAGCCGCAAGGGTTTCGTCGTATTGATGGCGATTGTCTGCGTTATCAGCTTCGTCGCGGGCGCAGTTTTTGTCTGGATGGGCGCCTGGCCTGTCACCGGCTTTTTCGGCCTGGACGTGGCGCTGATTTACTGGGCGTTTCGCGCCAACTACCGCGCCGCCGACATGTATGAAAAGGTCGAGTTGGACGCCACCGAGTTGCGCATTACGCGGGTGCAGCCATCGGGGCATTCGGAAAGCTGGAGCTTCAATCCTTACTGGGTGCGGCTTGGCCTTGAGGAGCGCGAGACCTCGGCGGACGTTCTCTCGATCACCTCTCATGGCGCCCGCTTCGTTTTCGGCGCTTTCCTCAGCGATGCGGAGAAAAAGGAGTTTTTAGTCGCGCTGAGATCGGCGCTTGCCGTCCACGGACAAACCTCGTCCTAACCAACTGTTCAAATGCCGTTTCCCGATGTAAAGTCCGGCCAAATCGCAAATAGCGGGAGGCGGCTTTGCGTTGGTGGGTCTGGCTGGCATTTATCGTGATGACGCAGTCCGCGTATGCGCAGGGTGCGCAAAAGCGCGTCGCGCTTGTCATCGGCAACTCCGACTATCAAAAACCTGGCGTCAACGATCTGCCTAACGCACGACGTGACGCGGAGGCTATTGGCAGGCTGTTGATCGGCATTGGTTTCTCCGTCACCGCGAAATATGACCTCGGCTACGACGGCATGCGGCTCGCCCTGCGCGATTTCGGGACGACGGCGGAAGGCGCGGACGCGGCGCTTATACATTTCGCCGGACATGGCATCGAACTCAGTCTTGGGGGCGGCAATTTCCTCGTGCCGGTCGATGCTGAACTCAAGTCGCCATCTGCCGCACGGCAGGAGATGTTCAGCCTTTCTGCGTTGGAGGAAGCGGTGGCTTCGGCGCGCGGGCTGAAGCTCATCATTCTCGACGCCTGCCGCGACAATCCGTTTCCGCAAACCGTGACGCGCGGCGCGGCCGACCGGGGGCTGGCGCGGCCCGAGCCTCGCGAGCGCATTCTGGTCGCGTTTTCCGCGCGGCATGGCACAAAGGCGCAGGACGGGGTGGCGGGTGGCCTCAGCCCGTTTGCAACCGCGCTCATCGAGCATTTACCGACGCCCGGTGAGGAAATCCGTTTCATCATGGGCCGGGTGGAGGACGCGGTCATCAAGGCGACGAGCGGGGTGCAACAGCCCTTTACCTACGGTTCGCTAGGCGGCGAGAAGGTGTATCTAACCCCGCCGCAGGAGCAAACAAACCCCAAGCCCGGCCAATCCGAAGCCGTCACGCCCCCGGTCATAAAGCCTGATCCTGTCGTCGGCGAGGCGGAGAGAGCTTGGCAATTGGTTGATCCCACAAGCAAAGACCAGCTTCGCGCCATCGAGCGCCGCTTCCCAAACACGTTTTACGCCGATCTGGCGAGCGCGCGGATCGTCGAAATCGAGCGCAATGAGGTCGAACGGTTTCAGCAGGAGGAGGAGGGCTCCGCACGCGACAAAGCTGAAAAAACGCTGCAGGAAGCCAACCGTAGAGCTGAGGCTGAACGGGCCGCAGCAGCGGAGCAGCAGGCGCGGCTCGACGCGCTCCGCAAGCCTCCGCCGAAATCCTACAGCTATGTGTGGGATACACGCCCGCCGGACGATTTCCTGGCGCTACGCACAGAGCCATCGTCCCGTACCGGCTCGCGCATCGCTAAAATGCCAAACGGTACGCTTTTGGAGGTGATCGAAAAGCGCCCGGATGGCTGGTGGTATGTTCGCACGATTGAAGGCCTCGAAGGCTGGACGAAATACGCCAATGAAAACGGGAGCCGGGTGTGGATTTACTGCTGCCGCAGCCGCTGACGGTGCTTATCGCTGGCTTGCTCGCGCTTTTGGTGTGGGCGCCCGCACAGGCTGAAGGCAAAACCCTTCATCGCGATGCAAAGCAACTAATTTTGGTTACTCCCGACGGCTTTAACGCAGCCTCGGCTTCGCTCCAGACGTTTGAGAAAGCTGAAGGCGGACAAGACTGGAAACCTGTTATGAAGCCAGCGCGCGTTGTGGCGGGCGTGAAGGGGTTTGCCTGGGGCTGGGATCAGGACATTCCGTCAATCGGCGAAACTGGGAGTCGCGATACGCAAACCCCGGCGCTACGCAAGCGCGAGGGGGATAAACGAACCCCAATGGGCGTCTATCGGCTTGGGCGCCCGTTCGGCTTTGGCGAGGATACAAGAGCAGATTACATGCGTCTGTCCGCTGGAAAAACCTTCTGCGTCGATGATGTCAATGCGCCCGAATACGGCAAGATTGTCGATCGCGCCGGTCTGCCGAAAAAAGTTTCCGCCGAGAACATGGGCGTCATTCCGCTGTACCGGAAAGGATTCATCGTCGAGTTCCCGGAGAACCGTGACAAGAAAAGTGGCTCGTGTATTTTCCTGCATCTATGGCGCGGGCAGAAGCAGGGCACGGTCGGATGCGTGGCTATGGACGAAAAGACCATGGGCAAGTTACAAAAATGGGTGAGGCCTGGGGCCGTGATCGCGATATTGCCGCCTTCCGCTACCCACCTCGTCGGCCTTCGGCCTACACCAGTTCAGACTTGCGCAGCACCGACTGGTGAGCATCCAGCGTGTAAACCAGAGGAACACCCGTGGCAATATTGACCTTCAAAATCTGCTCCGGCGTCAAATTCTCCAACTGCATCAGGAGCGCCCGCAGGGAGTTGCCGTGCGCGGCAATAATGACGCTTTTGCCGGGCAAGAGTTTCGGCCTTATCTGAGCCTCATAATAAGGCAGAACGCGCGCCGCCGTGTCTTTCAGGCTTTCGCCCGCTGGCGGCGGAACATCGAACGAACGGCGCCACACGAGCACCTGGTCCTCGCCCCAACGCTCGCGCGCGTCGTCCTTGTTGAGGCCGGTGAGATCGCCGTAATCCCGCTCGTTCAGCGCCTGATGGCGGATTGTTTCAAGGCCGGTTTGGCCCAGCTCCTGCAGAATAATGTCAAGAGTGTTGTTGGCGCGCTTTAAAACGCTGGTGAAAGCGATGTCGAACTTCACCCCTTCGGCCCTTAGTAGCCGCCCAGCGCGATGCGCTTCTACGACGCCCTGTTCGGTGAGTTCCACATCTTTCCAGCCCGTGAACAGATTGAGCTTGTTCCATTCACTTTCACCATGGCGCACCAGCACAAGCGTCGTATCCATGTATCACATCTCCGGCGGCAAACGTTACACGCGCATTTATAAACTTAAATTACGCCGTTCGCCTAGCGCCTGGTTGCTCATTATTGCTCTTGTGTACGAATAGGTTACATAGCTGAGGCAGCGCGGCGCGATTTAAGGGGACGGCGATGGATAAGGTTTTGACGCCTGATTTGTGCGTGATCGGCGCTGGCTCCGGCGGCCTCAGCGTCGCGGCGGGCGCGGCCCAGTTGGGCGCATCGGTTGTGCTCATCGAAAAGCACAAAATGGGCGGCGATTGCCTGAATTATGGCTGCGTGCCGTCAAAATCGTTGCTCGCGGCCGCCAAGCGCGCGCAGGCCATGCGCGACGCGGGGCCTTTCGGGATCAAGGCGGTTGAACCCGGCATCGATCACCGGTTGGTCAATGACCACGTTAAATCCGTGATCGCGGCGATAGCGCCCAACGATTCCGTCGAGCGTTTTACCGGCCTCGGCGTGCAAATCATCTTGGGACCGGGCACGTTCAAAGACAAATCGACAGTTGTTGTCAATGACATCGAGATAAAAGCACGGCGCTTTATTATTGCAACCGGTTCTTCACCTGCCATACCGCCAGTACCGGGCATAGATAAGGTTCCATACTTCACCAACGAGACGATTTTCGACGTGAACTACCGCATTGCCCATCTTATTATTATTGGCGGCGGCCCAATCGGGCTGGAACTTGCCCAGGCGCACCGGCGTTTGGACAGCGAAGTAACCGTTCTTGAAGCTCAGACAGCTTTATCGCGCGACGATCCCGAGCTAGCAACAGTCGCAGTCGAGCGTTTGCGAACCGAAGGCGTGCGAATTCTCGAAAATGCGCGCGTGGAGCGGCTTGAACCCTTCGGCCAGAAGGTTCAGGTTGTGTTCAACAAAGATGGGCGACCATACTCAATAGAAGGAACGCATCTGTTGGTTGCGACTGGCAGAAGGCCGAACGTGGAAGGCCTTAATCTGGAGGCGGCAGGCATAAAATTCGATCGCGGAGGCATTGCCGTAAACAGCGGCCTCAAAACGTCGAACAAACGCATCTACGCGATTGGCGACGTGGCGGGCGGACTGCAATTCACCCATGTCGCGGGCTATCACGCGAACGTTGTGGTGAAAAATGCGCTATTCCGCATCCCTGCGCGCGCCGACCACTCTGGCTTGCCGCGAGTGACCTTCACAGAGCCGGAATTGGCGCAGGTCGGGCTTACCGAAGCGGACGCGAGGAAAAAACATGGCGCCCGCATTCGTATTTTGAGATGGCCGAACCACGAAAACGATCGCGCTCAGGCCGAGCGTACGACGGAAGGATTTGTCAAAGTGATTGTTAGCAAGAGTGGGCGCATTCTGGGGGCTGGAGCGGTCGGCGCGCACGCTGGCGAAACCATTCAGCTTTGGAGTCTGGCCATGCAGGGCAAAATAAACATTCGCGCCATGGCAAGCTATGTCGCCCCGTATCCAACGCTGTCGGAAGTCAATAAACGGGCGGCGGTCACTTATTTTCTTCCCAGTTTAACCAATCCGCTCATCCGTCGTGTTATAGGATTACTGGCCCGATTGGGGTGAGCGGAGGAGCGCCGTTTTACGCTTTAAGTCGAGAGTTTTGCGTGACTGTTTCAGAAAGCCAAGAAACCGAACTCAAGAAACCTGCCCGTGCTTTCTCCAAAGCGTGGCCAATATTGTCGAATGTAAGTCTTTCGACAAAACTGCTGATGCTGACGATTGGCTTTGTCATGCTGGCCGAGGTGCTTATCTTCGCGCCTTCTGTCGCAAATTACCGCAAAAACTGGCTGCTCGACCGCATAACAGCAGCGCAGATCGCATCTTTGGCGCTCGAAGCCGCCCCCGATTATACTCTGCCCGAAAAGCTGCGGCGCGAGCTTATGGAAACCGCTGGCGTCCGCGCTGTTGCTTTGCGCCGAGACGACTCCCGCCAACTTGTTATTCAGATGGACGATCAGCGGGAAGTCGACACGAGTTATGATTTGCGCGAAGCAAGCTGGTTCTCGTTGATATCGGACGGGTTTTATGTGTTCGTTGCGCCCGAAGGTCGCCTGATACGCATTATAGGAGAACCTGAGATTGGCGTCGGCACGCTGATAGAAGTTGTTATGGATGAACGCCCGCTTCAAATCGCCTTGTACAAATTTGCATGGAATATCTTTCTTCTTTCGCTATTCATCTCATTCATCACAGCCGCGCTTGTGTATCTCAGTCTCAATGCGCTTCTCGTGCGGCCCATTTTGCGGCTGACCTGGAACATGGTGCGCTTCCGGCATAACCCGGAGGATCGCAGCAGGGTTATCGTACCTTCAGCGCGGGGGGACGAAGTGGGCACCGCCGAAAAAGAGCTGGCGGACATGCAAACCGATCTCGCCGACATGCTTCAGCAGAAAAGCCGCCTCGCCGCGCTCGGCCTGGCGGTCAGCAAGATCAATCACGACCTGCGCAATATTCTGGCGACGGCGCAACTGTTGTCCGACCGTATGGTTGTTTCAACCGACCCCATCGTGCAGCGGTTTGCGCCCAAACTCATGGTCTCGCTCGACCGGGCCATTCAGCTTTGCACCGAGACACTCCGATTTGGCAAAACCAGCGAAATGGCTCCAAAACGCGCAAAATTTCCTCTTATGCCTTTGGTTGAGGAAGCAGCGGATAGTGTCGGTTTGCTTGAACACAGCCTGGTACGCTGGCGCTTGGATTTGCAAATTAACTTGGAAATCGACGCAGACCGAGACCAGCTCTTTCGGGTTCTAAGCAACCTCCTGCGCAACGCGGTTCAAATTTTAGAAAAAGCTGCCCTAAACGGCGAGCATGCCGAAATCAGGTTTTCGGCGCGGCGTGAGAGCGATGCAGTGGTTATGATGATTAGCGACAACGGGCCGGGCGTTCCAGACCGGGCGCGAGAGCACCTGTTCGAACCGTTCAGCGGCTCGTCCCGTGAGGGCGGAACCGGTCTTGGTCTGGCGATCTCATCTGAGATTGCCCGGTCCCATGGAGGCGCGCTAACACTTATGAACACGATAAAAGGCGCCAGTTTCCGGCTAGAAATTCCAGACAGTAAGCGGATGGACAACGTAGGCGGACGGAGACGCGAGAAGCGGAAGCCGGATGCGGGATCGAATGTTCCCATGCAGTAGCGCTTGCCACATGCGATAAGACGGGATACATACTGGGTTGGAATATAACGCCGTCGAATAGCGCCGCGCGTTTCATTCAAAGCGCCATCAGGACCGATAGCTCAGCTGGATAGAGCATCAGACTACGAATCTGAGGGTCGGGAGTTCGAATCTTCCTCGGTCCGCCACTCAAATCAATAGCTTAAACTCCCGCTGCAAGGGCAACGCGATGACCAGATTTTACCTTGGGTTGTTGATCGCAGCCTATATCGCTTCCGCTTCTACGGTTAGCGCCCAGACTGTTTACGTCATGGATAAAACCCACAGCACCGTGCGCGGCTGCTGGAGCCATTTTGGCGTGACAAGCCAGTGCGTTTATTTCACCTCCGCCGAGGGCGAGCTTGTTTTCGATGAGTCGACGCCTGAGAACAGCAAGCTTACAATTACATTTCCGCTCGATAAACTTGAAAGCCTTTCATCGCTTTTCAATGAACACCTCAGAAGCGATCAATGGTTCGACATAAAAAATATCCTGCCGCCAAATTCGCCAGCACAAAAGTTGAAAAATTAAGTAGCGAGACTGGAAGAATAACGGGCGAACTCACAATAAAAGGTGTTTCAAAGCCTGTGACCCTGGATGTGAAGCCCAACTTTTCCGGCATGCACCCTTATGTCGCGAATGGTCTTTCGATGGGTTTTGATGCTAAAGGCGAGGTTAAGCGGAGCGATTTTGGTGTCGGCGCTTTTGCCCCCGCAGTTTCTGACACGATAAAGTTGGATATCCAGACCGAGTTTAATAAAAAGCGCTGACGTTTCGCGTAGTTGAGCGCGCCCGTTTTATCCCGCTTATGATAATATTAGATCGGGCCTCAGCGCAGATGGCTGCTCCCAATTTTAGCGGCCTGCGTAACACCGGTCGCAGTCGTCGTCGCAAGGAAGCGATGGACGCCGTTGGCGATACATAGCTGTCAGCGGACAAAGATTGGTTGCTTTGCTCGCAACGACGTTGATTTCCGATTTCACCTCCCGCGTGGCCTTGCGTGTTTGCTACAAGACGGAACCGATTTTGCGTGCGGGGGTTCGTGTAATGTCCACCAGTTTAAAGTACCCAGAAAATCATGCGGCCTATCGTCATTGCCATCCCGGCGAGAAATGAGGAATACGCGATATCGGCCAGTTTACCTGCGCTGATAGCGGAAGCTGCGTCCTACGCCGGAGACGTAAGTATTGTCATCGCCGCTAACAACTGCACCGACAACACGGTAAGCGTATCCACAGCCATAGCGCAAACAACCACGATTCCTGTCCATATCGCCGTTATGAATTTGTCTGCCCGTCACGCCAATGCTGGGACCGCGCGCGCCCGGACTTTGGCGCTCGCCGCAGCGAACGCCTGTTCTCCGGACACAATTATTGTGACGACAGATGCGGATACCAGGCCCCAACCCGGCTGGCTCGCCAAAATTAGCATGGCTGTAAACGCGGGCGCCGATGCGATTGCCGGAAGCGTCGATTTTGAGCCGTCCGAGGCGGCAAAAATCCGCATGCCACCTATTCGCCAGCGCGAAGCCGAGTATGCGGGTTTGCAGGCAGAACTTGCCGCGCTGTTAGACCCTAACCCACACGACCCGTATCCAAATCATATCTGGGCTTGGGGGGCCAATTTAGCGGTGACGCTAGACGCCTACCGCAAAACGGGCGGCGTCCCGGAAGTGCCGCTTGCCGAAGATCGCGCATTCGTATCTAGGCTTCTTGAAGTGGATTGCAAAGTTTTGCACTCGCTCGATATCCGGGTTTGGACATCCCCTCGAACGGAGGGCAGAGCGCCAGGAGGCGTCGCCGATCTTATCTCGATATACGCGATAGACCCCGACTACCCATGCGATTCAGCGCTTTTGCCTGTGAAAGATATTTTCCGGCAGGCATCCCTGCGGCGCCAATACCGGGCTGCCTATCAGGAGGAACCCGAAGCGCCTCTGACCCGTCTGGCCGCTCGTTTGCTGCTGAGCGTGGAGGAATTGGACAACGCCCTGCAGCAACCTTTCTGCGGCTTAGGCTGGGCGAACCTTGTGCGGCATTCTCCGATGCTGAAAGCGCGGCGTGTTCACCCTGTGAGTCTGGAACGTGAAATTCTGTTGGCTCGTCGGGCGCTAGCTCTCCTCGAATCGCCCAAAACGGAAGGCGCTACGGCGTTTATCCGCGATAACCTCTGGTCTGGTTTTGGAAATGCACACTGACGGGTCAGGCGGAATGACACATACCGATGGATTCGTATCTGAACGGCCCGCAGAAATTTTCGTGCGTCCGTCAGATGGGCCTCATTTTAAGAACGGCGCGCCCTCAGATGTTGTCGCGCAGATCCGGCAAAATGCTTCCAAGCTAGATCAATCGGGCGAGTTTCCCGTGGCGGATATCTCAGCCATGGCGTCTGCGGGCCTTCTCACGCGGGCTGCGCAGTTAGCGTTTGCAATGGTCAAGGGGCAGAATAAACCTGCTTCGGCATCAGAAATCCAAGCGATTTTACGTAGTTTGGGTTACGCAAATCTATCTGTCGCGCGCCTGTTCGAAGGGCATTTTAACGCGCTGCTGCTCATTGCAAGATATGGAACAAGGCGGCAATTTGCCCAAGCTTACGATGACGCGACCGAAGGGAAATTCTTTGCCATCTGGAATGCGGAAGCTGGCAATCCTTTAAAAATTGAAGAACTTGCCGACGGCGCTGTTCTTAACGGCGCTAAATGTTTTTGTTCAGGCGCGGCTTTTGTCGAGCGGGCGCTTGTCACAGCGACAGAGGCAAGCGCGCAAAAGATTATGGTGTTGGTTGAGTTAGAGCGTGATGAGCGCTGCGATTTATCATCCTGGAAGCCCTTGGGGATGCGCGCGTCGGGAAGCGGCGGCATGGATTTCTCCGGCATCGAGATTTCCCGACTATCCTTGATCGGAAAACCGGGAGACTATTTTCGCCAGCCGGACTTCTCCGCGGGCGCATGGCGTTTTCTTGCCGCGCAACTGGGGGCAATCGATGCGCTTGTCGAATGTCTGCGCGACGACTTGGTCACAGCCGGGCGCCAGCATGACCCGTATCAGAAGGCGCGCTTCGCCCAAGCACTGATCTGTATCGAAACTGCCGCGTTGTGGGTAAAGTCTGCGGCGATGAAGGCGGAGAACGATGCTTTGTGCGCCGAACAGCGGACATCGTATGTTGGTCTGGCCAGACACGCCGTGGAGCGCGCCGCTCTGGACGTTATCGAACTCGTTCAAAAGTCTATCGGTCTGAATTGTCTGCTTCAGCCCCACCCGGCCGAGCGCGTCATGCGCGACCTAGCAACATATTTGCGTCAGCCTGCGCCGGACCGCGTTCTGTCGGAGGCGGCGGCGTATGCATTGACGAAAGATAGTCCATTGAACGGGATGTGGACTGCATCATGAGTGAGCCTGCCTATATCGAACAAGCAGAGTCGTTGCCATTCGGCGCTTTTACGGACTTATGCGGGCAGGATGGCGGCGTTGTTATCATGGCGCCTCACCCCGACGACGAAACGCTTGGTTGCGGCGGCCTTATTGCGCAAGCTGCAGCGCATGAACGGCCTGTCATCATCATAGTCATGACGGACGGAACGCAGTCGCATCCGAACTCGGCCAGATTTCCCGCCCCTTGCCTTGCTGAAACGCGGCGGCTTGAGTCAAGCGAAGCGGCCAAACTGCTGGGACTTGACCCTGATCGGATTGTTTTTCTGGGGCTGCAGGACGGCGCGCTGCCAGCTAGTGGCGAAGGCTTTTCTGCCGCCGTGGAAAGCGTCTTTCGCATCTGCCAGACCGCGAGCGCCGCCGCCTTATTCTGTACGTGGCGTCACGACCATCACCTGGATCACAAAGCTGCCTGGCGAATGGCTGAAAATGTTCAGAGCCGCAGGCTGCACATGCGATTGTGGGCCTATCCAGTCTGGGGCCGGGCACTCCCCGCGCCCATTGCGGAAGACGCACCGGCTGGCGTCCGGCTCGATATCGCCGCGCATCTAGCGGCAAAGCAAAGCGCGATACGGGCGCATCGCAGCCAGGTGACGGATATGATCGATGACGACCCCGACGGTTTCAAACTAAGCTCCGCGGTGATTTCCGTATTCGAGCGTCCTTATGAAATTTTCCTCGCGCCATGACAAAACCAACGCGCCCTACCCTTTCGCGCGAATACTTCGATGGACTTTACCAATCGTCGGCCGATCCGTGGAACTTTGAAACCAGCGATTACGAGCGCGGCAAATACCGCGAGACTTTGCAGGCGTTGCCCAAACCACGGTATCAGTCCGCTTTCGAAATAGGGTGTTCAATAGGGGTTTTGACGGAATTGCTGGCGAGGCGGTGCGAACGGCTGCTGGCGGCGGACATTGCAGCCGAGCCTTTAAAAGTGGCGGTGAAGCGTTGCGCGGCGCTTGAGGCCGTCTCATTTGCCCAAATGCAGGTTCCCAAGGACTGGCCGGAGGGTAATTTCGATCTCATCCTTCTGTCTGAAGTCGTTTACTATCTCGATGAAGGGGATGTTGCTAGGTTGGCCCAGCTCTTAACGCATAGCCTCCATCCTTTCGGCGACTGCATGCTGGTGCATTGGACGGAGCCAACCGAGTATCCGTTAAGCGGAGACGCGGCTGCGGATTTATTTATAGCTGCAACATCGGGCAAGCTTGCCCTAGTCCAGCAACTGCGCTTCGACAGCTACCGCATTGATGTTTTGACGCGCGCGAACTAGGCTTTTACAATTGCATAACAATCTTCGCGGCGAAGAAGCCGTCGAGGCCGCTGAGGTCGGGGTCGCTTAGTTGCAGGCCGCACGGGAGGGTGCGCAGGGTGCCCCCGGGCGTGATGAACGCGGCGATCTCGGGGAAATCCGCCGCATCGAGCGGCTCGAGGCGCACCCCCGGATTGCGGGCCAACAGCGCGGCGATCTGGTCTTCGCCCTCCTCCGGCTCTAGCGAGCATGTGCAGTACACCAGCGAGCCGCCCGGCTTAAGCATTGCGCACGCCTGATCGAGAAGTCGCGACTGGAGGCCTGACAGCGCTTCGAGGTCGGCGTGGGTCTTCAGCGTTGCGATGTCTGGGTTGCGCCGGATCGTGCCCGTCGCCGAGCAGGGGGCATCCAGCAAAACCGCGTCGAACACAGGGCCGGGCTCCCAGGAGCTTGCGTCCGCCTCAACCACATCCGCAGCCATACCTAAACGCGCGAGATTGTCTAACAAGCGCCGCAGCCGCCCTTTGGAGTGATCGACCGCCGTCACCGCCGCGCCCGCCAGGCACAATTGCGCGGTTTTGCCGCCCGGCGCCGCGCACAAATCCGCAGCTTTCAGTCCGCTTAAGGGGCCGAACAGTTTGGTGGGCAGCGCGGCGGCGGCGTCCTGCACCCACCATTCGCCCTGCGCATAGCCTTCCAGATCGTCGATCATGCCCTTGGCGATGAAACGCACCGATCCGGTCGGCAGGGCCACGCCGCCTAGCCGCAACGCCCAACCGGCGGCGTCCGATTTCACGGTGAGATCGAGCGGCGCCTCAGCCAGATGCTGCGCGGCAATGCGGCGCGCGTTATCCTCGCCGTAGTTTTTCACCCAGCGCAGCCAAAGCCATTCAGGCGTACTGAGCGCCTCTGCATCCTGACTCGCGACAAGCGCCGAGCCTTGCAACGAAACGCGACGCAGAACGGCGTTCGCCAGCCGCGAAAAGCGCCGCGCGCCGGCATCCTCTTTGATTTGATCTACCGTCAGATCGATCACGGCGTGCGGGGGCGCACCCATAAAGAGTAACTGCGCTGTGGCCGCGAGCAGGATTTCATCCAGCGCGCCCTTGGGGGCTGGCGGCGGCTTGTCGATAAATTGCGCCAGCACATCGCGGATTTGCCCGGTGCGGCGCAATGCGGTGAGCGCGATGGCGCGCGCAAACGCCCGGTCGCGCGGCTCCATGTCGCGGAACTGCACAGAGGCCGCCATCTGGTTGAAGGCGTCATCCAGCGGGCGTTTACCCTGCAGCACCGCGAGGAGAAGATCGACGGCCAGATTGCGCGCCGCCATGCCAGGTTTGAGGCGACTACTTCGCCCTTTCGCGAATAACGCGCCGATCATGCAATTCCTTAAGGTGTTGGGTTGGGCGTTTCAGCCAATGCACGTATCTGGTGAACAAGCACGGCCAAAACGAGGCCGCTAGGGCTTCAAGCCCATATTTCCATACGCAGGCCGCGCCCATCGACCTGTGAATCGGCCGGAAAGCATATCGCCTCGTCCCGCAACCGGCGAGCTGCTGTCCAAGCGCAGGCGCAGGCATCGAGAAAATCGTCCTCACCAGCATCGGCCGCGCGGAATTGCGCGCTAACAAGAAAGTCAGCGGAAAAGCCCGCGCGCGTAAGCAGGCTACGGCGCAAGCTCATGCCGGGCGCGAACGGGCGCGATTTTAATTTTTTCGACTCAGTTAGTGCCTCCTGCCCGTTCATAGCCCAGAACGCGCCTTCAGGATGACACTCGAAAACCCGATCCTGTGACGAGCTTTGCAACGCCGCATCAACTTCCCGGATTTTTGGAAACAGGAAAAAGCATTGCTTGGATACCTTGCGCGGCGGGTCGGAGCGGGCGAACGCGGCCTCGCAAGCCGCCGGGTAATCGAACTGCATCACAGCCTCCCGCGCAGGCACCGCAAATACGGAGGACTGCCGCGCGCCCAGTTTTGACCGGAGCGCTTTATCGCAGCCGCGCCCGTCGCGGGTGACAAAATCGGGCAGGCCAATGGGTATGTCGACGGCGATAAGCACCGCGTCTGTGAGCAAGATGTCGTCGAAGCGCTGAACCAACGAGACGGTGGCGACGCCTAACTTGTCCGCATCGACAAACACTGCAATCCAGCCGCTCCGGCAGCCGTCCACGCCCGCGACGAGACGCGTCATGCGGTCATGAGCACGGGAGCATGCGGGGTAGAGAAGAGTTCGTGGATCGGCCACGGCATCGGGTCTGCCCAAACCGATTGAGATGCGGCCATTTCCAGTTCAGTCAAGCCAGCGCTTGCTGACACGAGCGCGTCCATGCTGGCGGTAGCGAGGGCCAGCGCTTCCTCCGCGCGGTAACCCTGCAGCAGCCGCGCGGTAAATACGGCGGCAAGAAAATCGCCCGTGCCATGGGGTACGCTTTCACGCCGCGCGACCGTCGCCATCCAGGCCTCGGCAGGAAGTACGAGTGTATTTGCGAGCCGCGTTTCATTCTCGGCGGGCGACGACGTCACCAGCACCGTGTTTAGCCCAAGCGCCCGCGCGGCGTTAACGGTTTCACCGGATGTGTTGGCGCTCAAACCCGTCAGCCATGAAAGTTCAAAGCGGTTGGGCGTTGCGATCTGCGCAAGAGGAATTAACTGGTCGCGCACCGCCCGCGCCGCCGCTTCATCCAGATAGACGCCGTCTGGTTCATCGCCAATCACGGGATCGCAGATGTAAAGAACGGCGGGATTGGCCGCACGGAGCCGCTCAATCCACCTTGCCGCGAGCGCAACATGCGCTTCGCTCGGCAAATAGCCAGTAATGATAGCGCGCAGATCGTTCATCCACCCGTTTGCCTCAAGGGCGCTCAGCACGCCGTCGCAGGTTTCGACCGCCGTCTGGGTATGATGAACGGCGGCGTAGTCCGGGCGGTTCGATAGAAAAATCGATGGGACCGCCGCGCAGTTTACGCCCAGCCGTTGCAATGCGAATTGCATCGCCGAGTTGCCGACATGCCCATGCGCCACCTGCGATGAAAAAAGGAGTACCGCCGCCATGGCCAAAACCTTCGTTGAACTTTATCCGCACGCGCTTGTTCGCTAAACTTGAACCACGCTTAAACAGAATATCGCGTCCGGCGCAAAAAATCGAAGGAAGTTTCCATGACAGCAATCCGCCCGCGCCGCAGCGTCCTCAGTATGCCCGGCTCCAATGCCCGCGCTCTCGAAAAGGCGGCGGGCCTCGCGGCCGATTGCCTAATGTTCGATCTCGAAGACACCGTGGCGCCCGACGCGAAGGACATTGCCCGCGCGCAGGTGGTCGCCGCCGTGCAAAAAGGCGGATTCGGACGCCGTGAAGTCCTAGTCCGCATCAATTCGCTATCTACGGCCTTGGGCGAGGCCGACTTGGCGGCAACGGCCGGGGCGCATGGGCTTGTGCTGCCAAAGGTCGAAACCGCCGAGGATGTCGATATGGCGCGGGCGCGGCTGCTGGCGCGAAATGCGCCTGGAATTGCTCTCTGGCTGATGATTGAAACGCCGCTCGCTATTTTGCACATCAAGGACATTGCGGCGAAGGCCAGCCATCCGGCTTATCCGATTGCCGCTTTTATTATCGGCCCGAACGACATCGCCAAACAGACGCGCATTGCGCTAACGCCTGACCGGCTTCCGATGCTCGCCTGGATTTCATCGTGCCTGCTAGCGGCGCGCGCGCATGGGGTCGATATGATCGACGGCGTGTTCAACGACTTTAAGGACGAGCCGGGTTTTGCCGCCGATTCCGCGCTCGGCCGCAAGCTGGGCATGGACGGCAAGCATATTATCCACCCAAGTCAGATCGGCGCCGCGAACGAAGCGTTTGCGCCTTCGCCGGAGGACGTGGCGCACGCGCGCAAAATCATCGCCGCGTTCGCGCTTCCGGAAAATCAGGGCAAAGGCGTCATCCCCCTTGATGGCCGCATGGTGGAACTGCTACACGCCGAGTTGGCGCATCGTACCATCGACTTCGCCGACGCCATCGCCAAGGAATGACTATGCGCTCAACACATCTTGTTCTGCTTACCGTTGTCTGCATGCTGGCTTCCGGCCTGGTGTGCCTCGTGCCAGCCGCCGCACAGGTTCAAACCCTGAAGCCCAAACCAAAGCCCGCGAAAATAGCCGTGACCAATTGCCAGACCATTGCTGCTGTCGCGGCATATTTTGGCGAGGAGAAAACGCGGGCTTATGCCGAAGGCAATCTCGACAACGCGCTAGATCAGGCCAAAAGCCGCCTAACAGCATCCGGCAAAGTCGGCCTCGTCGTCAAAGACCGCAAAGTAATGTGCAAAAATTACATCGATTTCGGCGGCGCCATCGGCCAGGAGCAAAAATGCGTCGCGCAAGCCCAGCTTTGCATCCGCGCCCGCTAACCCGCCTTCGCCTTTTGCCGGTCCATGTAGCGCCGCAGCACCGCGTTGATGCGTGTTTGATAGCCCTGGCCGGTGGCCTTAAAGTAGTCGAGCACGTCGGCGTCCACGCGGATGCTGATCGCGGTCTTGGCGGGTGGAATGATAACCTCGGCATCCGACCAGTCCAGGTCGATGGGCGCGGCGTCCGGATCATCCGCGACTGCGGCGGCGATGTCCTCGTCCGTCAGGTTGCGCAGCCGCTCGTAATCCGTCTTATCTTTTAGCATGTTCAGCTCAGCGGCTGAAACTCTGGTAATATGCTTTTCGCTCATTTGTCCTCGCTCTGCGCGCGGATATGATTCTACAGGTTCTGAATCGTTGAGTATATACGACTGTAATCTCAATGTCGCTTAAAACTCCGACAGCCAAGAAACGTTCTTCGTTTTGGTGCGGTGAACGCTTATCCATGAAGCGACACGAGAATATTTTTGAAGCGGCCACTAAGTCGATGCCGTGCTTTTCTAAATTTCGTCGGCGTTTTGTCTCGTCCCAATCAAAAAACTGAAAAAGACTTCGTTTACGTTTTGCCCATGCATGCGTCATCGGGAGTAAATTCCTATAGTACCGCCCATTTATTGAACAAATTATTCTCCCGCCCAATCACGACGCTATCCGATTCCGCGCAATATGCAGTGCTCCGACCACAACATGTGCGATTCCAGCGAACGCAATATGTGGAAAACGGGGTCTGGGTTTAGCTCGCGCCCCTGGGGCAGCGAATCGGTTAGGCTGATCACCAGGAGGTATTACATGCGCTTTCCGCCTTTCCTGCTCGATGAAATTCGCCAGCGGCTGCCGGTCAGCCAGGTCGTCGCGCGGCGCGTGAAGCTGAAGCGGCAGGGGCGCGAGTATGCCGGGCTGTCGCCTTTCAAAGCCGAGAAATCGCCATCGTTTACGGTCAACGACCAGAAGGGCTTTTATCACTGCTTTTCGTCCGGCGAGCATGGCGACGTTTTCAAGTTTGTGATGACGACCGAGGGACTGTCGTTTGCCGAAGCTGTCGAGCGGCTGGCGAAGGAGGCGGGCGTGCCGCTGCCCATGCCGGAACCGAGGCAGCAGGAGCGCGAGGCTGAATTCGACCGGTTGCGGCGCGTAACGGAGGCGGCGGCGGCGTTTTTCGAGCGGGAGCTGCGCGGGGGCGTCGGGCGTGAGGCGCGTGACTACCTCGCGAGGCGCGGCGTTTCGGACGCTGAAATCGCCAGTTTTCGGCTCGGCTATGCGCCCGAGAGCCGCGATAAACTGAAAACGTATCTGGCCAGTCTTGGCTTTAGCGCTGAAGAAGCGGCGCGCACGGGGATGCTCATTTCGGGCGAGGACATCGCTACGCCCTATGACCGATTCCGCAACCGGCTGATGTTTCCGATCATGAACCTGTCCGGCGCTGTCATCGCGTTTGGCGGGCGGGCGCTGAAGGCCGATCAGCAGCCCAAATATCTGAACTCGCCTGAAACGCCGCTGTTTCACAAAGGTTCGGTGCTGTTCAACGCACACAACGCGCGCAAATGCGCTTACGACCGCAAGGAAATCATCGTCGCCGAAGGCTATGTGGATGTGATCGCGCTGGCGCGGGCGGGATTTCCGAACGCGGTCGCGCCGCTGGGTACGGCGCTAACGGAGGATCAGCTCAACTTGCTGTGGCGTATGGCGGACGAGCCGATCCTGTGCTTTGACGGCGATACGGCTGGGCGCAAGGCGGCGTTCCGCGCGCTCGATGTGGCGTTGCCGCATGTAAAACCGGGCGCGACGCTGCGGTTCGCGTTCCTGCCAGATGGCCTCGACCCGGACGATCTACTGCGCGCCAGCGGCCCGGCGGCGGTGGAGGCTGTCATCAAGGCCGCGCGTCCGTTGATCGATGTGCTGTGGATGATGGAAATTGACGGCGCCGCTCCGGCCACGCCCGAAGCGCAGGCGGGGCTGAAAAGCCGGCTGAAGGCGCGCGCCGCGTCGATTGCCGACCGCGATGTCAGCCATTACTATCTCAAGGAACTTGAGCAGCGGCTTTGGAAACTGCTGAACCCCAAGCGCACTGATTTCAACAGGCCACAGGCCAGGTCGCAGCAGTTTGCGGGGTCGAGAGACGGCCAAAGGTCTGCCAAACGTAGCGACGACCGTGGGCCTCGCGGTCAGATAAGAAATTTCGCGCCTTCGCCAGCCTCGACAAGCCTGCTGCAAAGCGCGCTGGTGCAGGGGGATGGCGCAGCAAAGTTATTCCAGCGCGAAGCGACAATACTATCCATTCTCATCAATCATCCCCACCTCTTGGATGAGACATCTGAAGACGCGATGACGCTTATATTCAAGACGGCTGAGTTGAACCGGTTACGCGATGTCATAATTGACATCCACGCGATCTCGAATCCTCTTGACAAAGATGCGTTGCGCAATCAATTGACGAATAGGGGACTTGGCGCTGTACTGGCCCGGGTAAAGCAAGCTATAACTCACCAATGTGATTGGCACTCGCAGCCTGACGCACCATACCAGAGCGTCGCAATCGGCTGGCGGCAAATGGTGGCGTTGCACCGTAAGTCGTCGTTGAAACCGGAGCTAGAAGCGGCAACACAGGCATACGATCAGGACTTGAGCGAGGAAAATCTTCTGAGGCTGCTGGATTTGAACAGACAGCTTACGGCTGGCGATGGTCAGGAAGCGTTGATCGACGGTTACGCTTTGGCCACACAGGAGATATGATCTCGAAAGGTAATCGACTCGATGAATTGCGTTAAGGGAGCTTTAACGCTTGAAGTATAGCTGGATATTCATGGATTGTCTTAATCCTCATCCGATCATGCTTAACATCCCGTTTGTAGCATCAGGCTTTTGGCGTCTCTTTTATTAAGGATCAGACATTTCGGATGGCAGGATATTTATCCTTCCTGAAGCGTTGTATCGTTAGAGTAATGAAATTTTGAATGACGTCTGGAGTAGACATGGCGACGACCGCGAAAACTGACGATCAAGACACCGCCGCATCCGAAACGCCTGACAGCCCGTTGCTGGACATGTCTGATCAGGCGGTGAAGCGCCTCATCAAGCTTGGCAAAACCCGTGGCTACGTGACCCATGACGAAATCAACGAGGTTATGCCGTCTGAGGAAGTGACATCCGAACAGATCGAAGACATTTTATCGATGTTCTCTGACATCGGTGTCAACGTTGTAGATGTCGAGGAGGCTGACGAGGCGGGAAGCGTTGCCGAAATCGCGGCCGACGAGGAAGACGACGGCACCATGTCGAGTCAGTTGCCGGTCAAGCAGGAAAAAAGCCTTGAGCCGACCGACCGCACCGACGATCCGGTGCGCATGTATCTGCGCGAAATGGGGTCGGTCGAGTTGCTCTCGCGCGAGGGCGAAATCGCTATCGCCAAGCGCATCGAGGCCGGCCGCGAGGCTATGATCGCAGGGCTTTGCGAAAGCCCGCTTACGTTCCAGGCCATCATCATCTGGCGCGATGAACTGAACGACGCTAAAATCCTGCTTCGCGACATTATCGACCTCGAAGCGACCTATGCCGGCCCCTTTGCACGCCCGCCTGAGGGGCTGGCTGGCAACGGCGCAATGCCAGGCCAACATACTGTCGAGATCGAGCCTGAGGAAGTTTTGGAGGCCGAGCAGCCGGAAGGTCAGCCGCGCCCCTCCGAAGAAGACATGATGGACGACGAGGACGAGATGGCGAACAGCGTCTCTCTCGCCGCCATGGAGGCCGAACTCAAGCCGAAAGTGCTGGAGACGTTCGACAATATCGCGGGCAACTATAAAAAGCTGCGCAAGCTGCAAGATGCGTCGATGGAGAAACAGCTCCAGGACGATCACCTGACGTCCGGTCAGGAAAAACGGGCGAAAAAGCTTAAGACGGACATCATCGGCGATGTGAAAAGCCTGTCGCTGAACGCGAATCGCATCGAGTCGCTGGTCGAGCAGCTTTACGACATCAACAAGCGCCTGATGGGCTTTGAAGGCCGCCTGATGCGTCTTGGCGATTCCTATGGCGTGCGCCGCGACGAGTTTCTGTCCGAGTATCAGGGCCGCGAGCTTGATCCAAACTGGACGGCGCGCGTTGGCGCCCTCAAAACCAAGGGCTGGAAAAATTTCGTCGAGTGCGAAGGCGAAAAGATCGAGGATATCCGCACGGAAATTCAGCAGCTCGCGTCAGAGACCGGCCTCGACATCGCCGAGTATCGCCGCATCGTGAAGATCGTTCAGAAGGGCGAGAAGGAAGCGCGGCAGGCCAAGAAGGAAATGGTCGAGGCGAACTTGCGTCTCGTTATCTCCATTGCGAAAAAATATACGAACCGTGGCCTTCAATTCCTCGACTTGATTCAGGAAGGCAACATCGGCCTCATGAAAGCGGTTGATAAGTTCGAGTATCGGCGCGGTTACAAGTTTTCGACCTACGCCACGTGGTGGATACGGCAGGCGATTACGCGCTCTATCGCAGACCAAGCGCGCACCATCCGCATCCCCGTGCATATGATCGAGACGATCAATAAGATCGTGCGCACCAGCCGTCAGATGCTGCACGAGATTGGCCGTGAGCCGACGCCGGAAGAGCTAGCCGAGAAGCTCGCTATGCCGCTGGAAAAAGTGCGCAAGGTGCTGAAAATCGCCAAGGAGCCGATCAGCCTCGAAACGCCAATTGGCGATGAGGAAGATAGCCATCTCGGTGATTTCATCGAGGACAAGAACGCGATCTTGCCGATCGATTCGGCGATCAACTCCAACCTGCGCGAAACCACCACGCGCGTGCTGGCGTCACTCACGCCGCGCGAGGAACGCGTGCTGCGGATGCGCTTCGGCATCGGCATGAACACCGACCACACGCTGGAGGAAGTTGGCCAGCAGTTCAGCGTCACGCGCGAGCGCATACGGCAGATCGAGGCCAAGGCGTTGCGCAAGCTCAAGCACCCAAGTCGCAGCCGGAAGCTCCGCAGCTTCCTGGATAACTAAAACTTATGACGGAAGAAGAAGTAAGATTGAAACGTGAGGCGGCGCAAATCCTCCTTACGTTTTTTCGATGCGTGCAATGAAACGCGCACTGCAAAATAATGATAATTGGTCGCTTACCTTCTTCTCGTTATATGACGTCTGCTTAATGGACGTAGCTGTCATTTCGTGGTGGAAAATTTTCGGCGAGAACAAAGAAGCGTTGAATTGGAAAAGGCTGGTATCCGTACAGCTGAAAAATGAGTTCTTGCAAAACAATGTCGGATTCGACTCGATTCACGCCGACATAAAAAAGTATCGAGACAAATATGTAGCGCACCACGAACTTAATGAGAGTAGAAGACCGTCACATCATCCTGATTTGCAGCCGTTGCCTGAGGCTGGCTTATGATTATATGAAATATTCTATGCCGATTTGAAGAATGTTAGTTGTGTAAGGGGTCTCCCCAAGCCCGAAAACTTTGAGAAACAAAACTTTGCACTAGTTCAAGCGCACTGGGCCAGTATTGTCACGGCGGCAAGCGCGTCAGTGGAATACTTTCAAGATAATCCCTGAACTTAATCGCCTTCGCCCGGCTCGGCTGAGAAATACTTCTCGAACTTGCCGGGCTGGTTTTCGTACTCCTTTGCGTCGGGCGCGTGCGGGCGCTTGGACGTGATGTTCGGCCACTTCTCCGCGTATATGCGGTTCACCTCAAGCCACTGCTCGACGCCTGAGACCGTATCCGGCTTGATCGCGTCCACCGGGCATTCCGGCTCGCACACGCCGCAGTCGATGCACTCGTCGGGGTGGATGACGAGCATGTTCTCGCCTTCATAAAAGCAGTCGACCGGGCATACCTCCACGCAGTCCGTGAATTTACATTTGATGCACGAGTCGTTAACGATATAGGTCATAGACGGTCTCCGTAGGTCGCCAAGGGGTTGCGAGATCTCAAGCGATGAAACGCCAGGTCGCAAAAACACATCCTCTTCGGCGAAGTGATTTTCAATATACCAACATAGCGCCGCCCGCAAGCGCGCTTAAATGTCCCGCCCCTACGCCTTAAAGTCTTGCCCCCTAGAGCTTTCCGCGATGCTGGGAGACAGGTCTTCATACAAGGGATTTACATCGCTTGGGCCTACGCGACGGTCTGTCATAGACAATACGCGCCCGGCATGCAAATGCCCTCTTATGATCAAAGTGAACACATCTCCCACTTTTACCGTCTGGCTGGGTTTGAGGATTTTATCGCGGTTCACGCGCACTTTGCCATCGGCGATCAGCTTGCTCGCCATGCTGCGGGATTTTGTAAGGCGCGCGTGCCATAACCATTTGTCGAGGCGCTGCGCCTGGTTTTGTAAGCCCTCAACCGCCATGCGTTCAGCGTTGATCCGGTGCGCCCTGCTCCAACCGTTCCTTCAATTGCAACAGCGCGGCGAATGGGGAATCGGAGTTCGCCGCATCCTTCGGCGCGGAGGAAATCACCCGCATCTGCTGCGGTTTTTTGCCCTGTTGCCCTTGTGCATCGCGGTTTGGCTTGAAATTTGACTGCCTGTTGTTGTCTCGCGGCGCGGGCGGACATGCATCGCCCGCCGCTGGAGGATTGCCCTGTTGAGCGGGCCGAGGGTTCGGTCGGCGGTCGCGCCGCTGATGCGGCGGCGCCGACGCGGACTGCTCTCCTGGCGCGGCGTTTACACGATTTTCGCGGGGCGCATTGCGATCAAACGACGGCCTGTCGGACGGCGCCCGCTGCGGGCGATCCCCCGAGTCACGCGAAGTGTTCTCGCGCGGTCCCTGCTCGCGGGTTGTTTGCGGCGCGCCCTGAGCTGCGCGGTCGTTGTTGAACCGCCGCTGGTTCGGACGCCCGGACGGAGCGCCCTGACGCTGATCGGGCCGCGCACGCTTCACGCGCCAGATTTCCTCATACTCGATAGCGGGTTCGGTTTTATCGATGGCAACTGCTTCGTCAGCACCAGGCGTCTGAACCGGCGGCACTTCCGCCGCCGCTACAGTAATCTTCTCTGGCAAGGCTTCGCCCAAACTCTCGACTGGTGGTGTTGCAGCCGAAGCCGCCTCTAACGATGCGGCGCTCACGCTCTCCGCTGGCGCTGTTGCAGCCTCATCCGGTTCCGGCGCCGCTTGAGCGACGGATGTTTCCTCAGGTATGGCGACCGCAGCGTCAGCCAATGCGGCTGGAGCATCGGGCTTGGCGATGACCCGCCGCTCTTTCTGAAATCCGAGGGATGTCAGCACACCGCCCAGCACGTCCGCTGAGCAACCCATGATCGACATCATGTCGGGCTGTACTTTGAACGCGCCGCGTCCTGTGGCGCCTGCTGGCGAATTAGGCTGGCTGTCCGTCGGCTTCCACGAGATCAGCGGGCGTATAATGTCGGCGAGCCGCTCCAACATGTCGATGCGCACGGCGCGCGGGCCACAAATCTGGAAGCCCATCGCCTTGTAAACAGCCTCAGGAACAGCCGGATCGACATGCGTGGAAGTAAGACCCTGCCGCGGCCCGTCCGGCATTACCCGCACGTCCAGCCCATGCTCGGGGCCGTGTTTCAATGCCCACAGCATCAGCAGCAAATCGGCCGCCGAAGGCTTCAGCAGCAGCGGGAAATAGATGTTATGCGCGCCAAAACGCACACCATACTTGCGAAGCTGTGAACGCGCTTCCTGATCCAGTGTGCGGATTTCCTCCGCCACGGTTTCACGGCGAAGGATGCCGAAGTTCTCCTTCAGACGGAATGCGATGCCGCGCGCAAGCCCCGTCACATCCTCGGCGGACGACAGATCTATCAGCGGTTTGAGGCGGATTTCAATATAGCGCGTCAGCCATTCATTGAGCTTCTGGAGTACCCGCAGCTTGTCATTATTTTGCAGGTTCTCATCGCATAGTAGCGTGATTGTCGGCTTCAGCGGATCATCGCTCGCATCCAGTTGCGCGATAATGTGGCCCGACCATGTAATCATGCCGCGCCTGTCCAGCGCGAGCGCGTCATCTGCAGCTTGTGTCAATTTTTCCGCCCGGTTCGCCAGCTCGCTGGTGAGGATTTTAACGGCAGCTGTTCGGGCCGCCTTGCCGTGGACGCCGCCTGTAGCGGAGTCGGGTGTAAACTTGAAGCCATCGAGGCGGCCGACGAAGTGCGTCTCCACCATGATTTTGCCGTCGCTTTCGATGTCGGCGTAAAGCGTGTCGCTGTCGCGCAGGGATTTCATCAGCACGCTGGTGCGCTTGTCGACAAAGCGCTGTGTAAGCCGCTCATGCAGCGCGTCCGATAGCGCGTCCTCGATCTCGATCGTGCGCGCTTGCCACTCGTCAGGTTTGGCGAGCCACTCCCGTTTTTGTGAAACAAACTTCCACGTGCGGATGTGCGCAATGCGCGTAGATAGCGTATCGATATCCCCATCAGTGCGGTCCGAGAAGGCGACCTGGCTGGCGAACCAGTCCTCAGGAATCACGCCCTCGTCGCTCATAATGAATTTGTAAACCGAAGAAACCAGCTCCGAGTGATTGGCTGACGAGATTTTGCGGTAGTCAGGGATCTGACACGCATCCCAGAGCAGGCGCACGGCGGCGGGTGAATGCACCAGGCGTCGCACATCCTCATCGCGGCTTGCAGCTTCGAGGGCCAATACATCGTCGGCGGAGCGCGCACGGGTCAGGCGGGGCGAGTTCGGCATCTGGCGCAAGCTCTCCTGCAAATTCTCCAGGCTGGAGAAGTCGAGCCTGCCGCTTCGCCACTGCAGAACCTTTATTGGATCAAAATTGTGGTTTTCGAGCTTGTCGATCAAATCCTGCGCAAGCGGCTCGACGTCGCCGGTGACGCCGAACGTGCCCTCGTTCATGTAGCGGCCCGCACGACCCGCGATCTGGCCGAGTTCGCCCGCGCTCAAGTGCCTGTGCGTGCGGCCATCGAATTTGCGCACGCCCGCAAACGCCACGTGATCGACATCGAGGTTGAGGCCCATGCCGATAGCGTCTGTCGCAACCAGAAAGTCCACGTCGCCGGACTGGTAAAGCGCCACTTGTGCATTGCGGGTACGTGGCGACAATGCGCCCAGAACCACGGCCGCGCCGCCACGCTGGCGACGGATCAGCTCGGCAATTTCGTAAACTTCGCTCGCCGAGAATGCCACTATGGCCGAACGGCGAGGCAGCCGTGTGATTTTTTTCTGACCAGCGTAAGTCAGCGCCGATAGGCGAGGCCGCGAGATAAAATTCGCGCCGGGAAGGAGATCGCGGATGGTTTCCTGCATGGTCGCCGCGCCGAGCAGCAGAGTTTCGCTTTGCCCGCGCGCGGTGAACATCCGCTCCGTGAATACGTGCCCACGCTCAGGATCGGCGGCGAGCTGAATTTCATCAATCGCCAGAAAGTCCACATCCACATCGCGCGGCATGGCTTCCACGGTACAGACATAAAAACGCGGGTTGTCCGGCTTGATTTTCTCCTCGCCGGTGATGAGCGCCACATCGCGCGCGCCGATGCGAGCCACGATTTTATCGTACACTTCACGCGCCAGCAGCCGCAATGGCAGCCCGATCAGCCCCGACTGGTGCCCGAGCATGCGTTCAATCGCGAGGTGGGTTTTACCAGTGTTGGTCGGCCCCAACACGGCCGTTACGTTGCGTCCGCTAACCGGGCGGGTTGCGCTGGATGCAGTGCCAAAATCAGCCATACATAAATTGTCCGGGCTATTTCGTCATTTTGAACGGGTAAATCGCTGCGAAGTTCCGGACGCTGTGAAACTTCGTTCGATCTCGAAAAACGGAAGCGGCGAAAACGGCGAAATCAAACCTGTGAGCATAACAGATCAAGTAAAGTTGCCCGCAACACTCGTAAGACATATCATACTTTTATTAATTAATGACTGACTTTTTCACCTGCGAAGGCAGCGTCAGGTCAAACTTGGACGCGGTCATCGTCGCCTTCCCGACCGAAGTCGGAACGGAGATATAATATGGTATAAAAATATCCGCGTCCGGGACCGGGATCATCCAGATTTCAATATTGTCGTTGGCTGCGGCCAGCTCGTTTTCGTCATCCTTCTTGCCCGCTTTGTGCCCGGCGATCGGCACATATTTAACGCGGCACACATAAGCGACGCCTTTGTAACCGCTCTCGTCAAGCTGCTTCGTACCTTTGGATGAAAACACCAGGTCATAACGCGCCTTGCCGTCGAAAATTTGCAAACGCTTATCGCAAGCCGAGGATTTCTGCTTTTGGGTGCGGGCCTGTGAAAGCTGGACGACCGCGCTTAATGGATCAAGGACATTCTGTAAATGCGTCTGCGTAATCGGTATTTGCTTCGATGACGACCTGCGCGGCGGGTTAAGCGTGATCTGAGACACTGTGTTGGACGTGAACTTAAGGTCGATCTGTTCTTTTTTATCGCTGGTCTGATAAGCAAAGCTGTAGGCGGATGGCCTTGGCCCGCCAGCCGTCACCGTGCCCGAACTGCGCGTTGTGGCTTTCCACTCGAACACCATGCCGCCAAGTACGCTGATATTCGCCTTCGCCGTCATGGAGTAATCGCGCGTCCCCATGTTTGTGTTAAGTTGAAAATCACCGATGCTCAAGCCGTTAAAACTGATGTCATAAACGGTGTCCACCTTCATTGCCCCAATGGGCTGTGCGCTCGTTCCCGTGGCGAAGCAGCACATAAGCAAAACGACGGCTGCGAGACTCGTGCGGCGTCGGGTGGCTGGCGTCATGGCGTCACTCATACTCATTTGAATACATGAAGGACTGGTAAATACGTGTAGGCCCCGTGAATGCGCGAAGAACTCGCCGATATTTAAGGCGTTTAGATGGTTGCCGCCTATCTGGCAAACAGAATCAGCGACAGCCAGCTAAAGCGGCGCTTGACTGGAAAATTTCACGGCGTTACACATTTGCTTTAATTCAAACATGACTGCGCCGCGCTTTGCTGGCCATTCACGTTCAATAATCGAAATGGAGACGCGCCATGCCCCGGCAGTGCGAGCTTACGGGTAAGACGGGTTTGGTCGGAAACCTCGTCAGCCACGCTAATAACAAAACCAAGCGCCGCTATCAGCCAAACCTGTGCCAGGTGACGCTTTTGAGCGACGCACTGAAACGTAAGGTGCGCCTGCGCATTAGTGCCAACGCTCTTCGCACGGTGGAGCATCGCGGCGGCCTCGATGCTTTCCTGATGAAAGCGCCCGATCTTGAGCTGTCGCTTAACGTGCGCCGCCTGAAACGCGAAATCAAAAAGACAATCGCGGAAACCGTCGAAGCCGCCTAATTCAGCTTCGGCAGCAGAAATTGCATTAGCAGTGTGCGTTGCAGCGGGTTGAAGTTGTTGTCGGAAATAATTGTGAGGATCGTCTCGCCATTGTTCGTCTTATGCAGCGCCGCGCCCTCCATGTTGTCCACCTGATTGGCGTAACCACCCAGTTGCAGCAGCACCTCGCCATCGAGCGGCGCTCCTGGCTTTATGCTGGCCGCCTTTATGTAGCGGATGCGCATGTGTACGCCCTGAAGCATGCCCTTGTAAAAACGCTCCAACACAATTAATCCGCCATCGTCGAGTGGCGTCATATCGGTGATCTTGAAGCCTTCGAATAAGCGCATTTGCAGCGCTTCGGTCTTGCCGCCGAAAATTAGCCAGCCAGGCGCTGGCGCATCCTCTGCGGCATTCTTTGCGGCGCTTTCCGCAAATGCTACGATAGCTCCCTTGAGCGGCCCGCCCTGTAGCACCGCCAGAGCCTCCAATCCCTCATTATTGCCGAGCTTCGAGACCGCCGAAGGCATGGAAACGGCTTGCGGCGCGCCTGTAATTTCCCCGGATTTCAGGAGGTATTTCGCAATGCGATGTTTGCGCTCGAACGAAATATAAACTGCGCCATCAGTTTCACTGTTACGCACCGCCGCAAAACCCTCAGAGTCGCTGAAGCGCTTGCCGCCAAGCGATTTGCCGCCCGCGCCCGATAACGGCCCCATGCGCGCGTTGGCGATGCCGGTTGCACACCCATCCGAAAGTTTTAGGTCTGCAGCGAGCCAAGAGCCTTCATCGCTCAACGCCGTGAGTTTCGTCCCCGTTTTGTCGATGGCGAGGCCCGAAAAGCCGCCAAATTGCGGCGCGTCGGAGCGCAGGATAAGGCCGCATTGCCATGTCAGCTTGCCGATTTTGCCGCCGCGCGGCGTGAGCGCGCTCACCGAAAATGGCTCGGCGGTGATTATGATGGGCGTGACGGCCTTGAGCGGCGCGCGCGCAAGCGTTGGCGAAGCCAGCACCGTTAAAATTACAACCGCAAGCGGCGCGCAAAAGCATTTCTTCAATTGAAATCCCTCAATGACGCGCCCCCCGGCGCGGCGGCGCATCGTTGAACAGCTCGGCGAGTTTTTCCGTCATCGCTCCCGCCAGCTCCTCGGCGTCGGTGATGGTGACGGCGCGGCGGTAATAGCGCGTCACGTCGTGGCCGATGCCGATGGCGATCAGTTCCACGAACGAGCGGGTTTCAATTTCCTCGATCACCTGCCGCAAATGCTTTTCGAGATACGAGCCGGAGTTGACCGACAGCGTGCTATCATCCACCGGCGCGCCGTCCGAGATCATCATCAGGATGCGCCGCCGCTCGGGCCGCGCCAGCATGCGCGCGTGCGCCCACGCCAGCGCCTCGCCGTCGATATTCTCCTTCAGCAGCCCCTCGCGCATCATGAGGCCCAGGTTCCGCCGCGCTCGCCGCCACGGCATGTCGGCGGATTTGTAAACGATGTGGCGCAAATCGTTCAAGCGGCCCGGCATCGCCGGTTTGCCGTTCGCCAGCCATTGCTCGCGCGATTGCCCACCTTTCCATTGCCGGGTTGTGAAGCCCAGGATTTCCACCTTGACGCCGCAGCGCTCCAGCGTGCGCGCCAGAATATCCGCGCAGCACGCGGCCACCATGATAGGCCGCCCGCGCATCGAGCCGGAATTGTCGAGCAACAGCGTGACGACGGTATCGCGGAAGTTGGTTTCGCGCTCGCGCTTGAACGACAGCGGCTGATACGGATCGGTAACGACGCGGGACAGTCGCGCAGTGTCGAGCGTGCCCTCCTCCAGGTCGAAATCCCAGCCCCGGTTTTGCTGAGCCAGCAGCCGCCTTTGGAGACGGTTCGCCAGCCGGGATACGGCGACGTGTATGACGGAAAGCTGCTTGTCCAGAAAGCTGCGCAGGCGTTCAAGTTCTTCAGCCTCGCACAGCGCCTCAGCCCCCACTGCTTCATCGAACTGGCGCGTGAACACCTCGTAGCCGAATGCCTGTGGATTATCGAGCACGGACGGGTTCGGGCGGCGCGGCGGCGCCTGCACCGGCTCATTGCCATTATCTGACGTGTCGTGCTGGTCGGCCTCGCCCTGGTCGCTCATCTCGGCGTTGTCGTCGCCCTCGCTGTCGCCGGAGAGTTGCTCCTCGGCGGCTGTGGGCGTTTCGGCCTCGTCGCGCTCGCCTTCACCATCCGAACCGGTGTTTTGCGGCTCGTTCTCGTCCTCGTTGCTGCCCGCATCCGGATCTGGTTCGACCAGATCGTCGCCGAGATTGAGGGCGGAGAGCATTTCGCGGGTAAGGCGCGCAAAGGCGTTCTGGTCGGCGATGCAGTCGTTTAGTCGCTCCAGCAGCGGGCCTGTGCGATCCTCGATAATGGGCCGCCACGCTGCCACCATCCCGGCGGCTTTCGCGGGCGGGTTGAAGCCGGCCAGCCTTTCCCAGATCATCAGCGCCAGCACGTCTTCGAGCGGCGCATCCTCACGGCTGGCGATGTCGCCGGGGCGCACTTTTTCATACTTCGCCGTGATTTTCGCGCGCAGGTTTTGGGCGACGCCGGGCATGGCGCGGGCGCCAATCGCCTCACACCGCGCCTGCTCGGACGCCTCGAAAATAGCGCGGGCCGGGCCAGCGGGGGGAGCGAGCGCTGAGTGCGTTTTCACGTCATGACACGCGATTTTGAGCGCGGCAGCGTCCGCCTGCCCGCGCATGATGGCGATTTCTTTCTTGTTCGGCGCTCGCGACGGGGTCGGCAACCGCACGTTTTTGCCATCGAAGCCAGGCGCATCGCCGACGAACGACACCTGCAACTTAGGGTCGCCCGCAATCGCCCGCGTCGCGACGCTGACCGCACGTTTGAGCGGCCCCAAAGGGTCGTTCTTCCGCTTCGTCGTCACGGCGCACCCGTGCGTTCAGCGGGGACTGGTTTCGGAAACCAAGGCGGCCAATTGTCCAACGCAGAGGTCTGTACCATTTCAGTGGGCTGAGGGTGTGCCGGGGCCACGCTGACGGGGGCCATGTAGAAGGGCGATCTACTCCACGCGACCAGCAACACGAAAATCAGCATGAACAGCACGGTCACTATATAGGGCCAAGGATTGGTCGCATAGCTTCCGCCGCCGCTGAGCACAGGATCGGTGTAAGTGATGAAGGAGATTTTATTATCCCAGCCCGGCAATTGAGCCACTATCAGAAACGCAAAGACGTTGTTGATCCAGTGCATACCCCACGTCGCCATGACGCTGCGCGTGCGGAAAAGCACCCAATAGTAGAGCACTTCAAGGGCCGCAAAGATTATGAGCGAGAAGTAGATGTCGGCCTGAATGTCCGGGTTGCCGATGTGCAGGGAGATGAACGTCCCACTTATGGCAGTGACGGCGATCAAACGTATGGGTACAACCGCGCCCCAAACCCGCAGTAAAAATCCGCGAAACAGCAATTCCTCGCCCAGCGTCTGCACGAGAAGCAGCATTGCTGCGGCCAGCATCCATAGCGCGTGCGTCGGCGATATGGAGCGCGCGGCAAATCCTTCGGGGAAAATCGAGTATTGAAGGACAACGGAAAGCGCGAGCATAACCAACATCGCACCGCCCGCCTTCCAGAAAGGCGCGAAAGTTAGAGGCGTATTGTAAGTCAGGCCCACTCGGAAAGATCTGGCGCGAATGCTGAAAGCGGCTGCAACACCCACGACCATGGCCGCATACGTCCAGAACACGATCAGGAACGAGTACGGCTCTCCCGGCGTGAACAGGCTGTTGGTTGTCGCCTGAGCCGCTTGGCTCACCTCGAACTCAGAACCGGTAACGATCGACAATGGGATCAGCAAAGCCATGCCGACGCCAATCACCATTACCATAATGACAATGGATAGTATGGTCAGCAGAAGCGCCCACGGCCAGCGCCAACGACCCTTGCGCTCCTGCAAAAGCACGGGGTCTCGCCGCCACGGCGCCCAGTAGTTCAGATTTGACGGCTCGGCGACGGACGTTTCTGTTCTCATTTTATGCAACTTTTAAAGGCGCGAAAATCGCAGTGCTTAACCAAGCGCTACGTTGGCGGAAGTTTGCGGCAAGTCCTGGTTAAAGCAGCGCTGATACAGCTCGGCGACAAGGCTGCGCTCCAGCTCATCGCATTTGTTCAGAAAGCTCAGGGTGAACGCCAGCGCCAGATCACCGAAAATCTGCGCATTCTCCGCCCAGGTGATAACGGTGCGCGGGCTCATTACGGTAGACAGGTCGCCGTTCATGAAGGCGCTGCGCGTCAGGTCGGCCAGCCGCACCATATTAGCGACGGTCTTGCGCCCGGCGTCAGTGTTCATACCTTTCACCTTGGCCAGCACGATTTTCACCTCGTCGTCATGCGGCAAATAATTGAGCGTCACGACCACCGACCAGCGGTCCATTTGCCCCTGGTTGATCTGTTGCGTGCCGTGATAAAGCCCGGACGTGTCCCCTAAGCCAATGGTGTTGGTCGTGGCGAACAGCCGGAATGAGGGATGCGGGTGGATCACCCGCGATTGATCGAGTAGCGTTAGCTTGCCCGCCACTTCCAGCACGCGCTGGATAACGAACATCACATCGGGCCGTCCCGCGTCGTATTCATCGAACACAAGCGCGGTGTTGGATTGCAGCGCCCATGGCAAAATGCCCTCGCGGAACTCCGTCACCTGCAATCCGTCGCGGATGACGATGGCGTCCTTACCCACAAGGTCGATGCGGCTGATGTGACTGTCCAGGTTAATGCGGATGCACGGCCAGTTGAGGCGCGCGGCCACCTGCTCGATATGGGTCGATTTGCCCGTGCCGTGGTAGCCCTGCACCATCACGCGACGATTGAACGCGAAGCCTGCCAGGACGGCCAACGTGGTCTCGCGGTTGAACTGATAGTCCGGGTCGGACTCCGGCACATACTCGGATGGCTGGCTGAACGCTGGCACGTCGAAATTAGCGTCAAAGCCGAAAAGCTGGCGCACCGACACGTTCATGTCGGGGATGAGTATAGGGGTCATAATGTTACCGTTATACGCTTGGGAGTTGAATGGCCGCTGTTTAGACCCGATCCCAATTTAATTAATACAATCAAATTGGGTGAATCGGCTCTACATTTATAAATAGAGCCGTTCCTGTCCGAAAAACGCATAACACTTTTCGGGAACGGCTCTAGTACGCTAGTTATCCGCGTCAGCAAAGCCCCGCCTGCTTGAGATAGTGATACGCATCCAGCACCTCACGCAGCTTATCCTCGGACGATCTGTCGCCGCCGTGGCGGTCGGGGTGGTGGAGTTTTACAAGCGACTTATAGCTATTCTTGATGTCTTGCGCGCTGGCCGTTTCATCGAGGTTTAAAGTGCTAAGACATTTGCGCTCTGCATTGCGAATAGGCTTGCGTGAGGGTTTTGGCTGAGCCGATCCGGTTGCTTCATTAAAAAAGCCGTAGGGGTCTGAGCTCTCGAAGCCATGCTGGTAACCTGTTGCGCGTTTAGCGTTGCGTGCGCGTTCCTCCGACCAGGAATTGACTCCTGACGCCCAGGTCGGGCGATGTCCGGTCATCGAGGCTTTTTGAAAGTCGCGTACCTCCGCGTCGCTCATGCCGGAAAAATAGTTGTAAGTTTTATTATATTCGCGAACGTGGTTGATGCAGTAGCTGAAGAATTCGCCGTCGCGCCCGCGGCCTTTGGGCGCCATATGGCCGCCAGTAACGCGGCAGCCTGGCCAGTCGCACGTTTGGGTGCGGCCTTGCTGAGGCTTGGCGCGGCGGCTGCTAACGCGGATGTGGTCGAAGTATTTGGAGTCGAGTTTCATGGGTATTGAAGTGTATTCCTTTGATTGCGTCCGCCAGCAAAACGCCGCATATACGCGAGGACAGTATGGTGCCTCGCTCCCCTGCGCACAAGCTTTGATGCGAGGGCGCGGCGTTCCATGACGGCGGTGTGATGCGAATGCGAGGGGATGTCAAAAATGAGTGTTGAAGCGGCAATGCGGGAAAAACTGACGGCGGCTTTTGCGCCGTCCTCACTCGCGATCGAGAACGAATCGCACAAGCACGCTCATCACCGCGAAGTTCTGGAGGGCGGGCCGTCAGCGCAAACCGGCGAGACGCATTTCCGCGTCGCCATCGTATCAGACGCCTTCGCGGGCAAATCGCGCGTCGAGCGCCACCGCATGGTTTATCTTGTGCTGGATGCGGAGTTGAAGGCGGACGTGCACGCCCTGGCCGTTAGCGCGAAAAGCTTAAGCGAGTAGCTTTCACCATAAGCGGCTAGGCGTCGTGGAGCACGCGACCGTCGAGCCTGTCCTCGATGCGCTCGACGCGGCCGCGGATACCGCGCAAGTCCAGCTCAATCACGGTCTGCCCGCGTTTCAGTTCGCGCACTGCATTCAACGTGTCGAGCGCAGTTTCGGCCAGCGTTTTGATCTGCGCTTGTGTTTGCGCAAACTGCGCTTGTGTAAGCGCGTGCAACTGCGCAATCTGCATTTGCACCTGCTGATGCTGCTCGGCGCTTTCGTTGCGCATTTCGCGCAGCAAAGCCAGTGTGTGATTTTCCGGTTCGTCGATCATCGAACTAACTTATCTGCAGAGTGAATGAATGACAAGATGTCGGCGGGGGTGACGCCAGCTTCACGCAAGGCTCGCAGGCTTTTGTCGCCCGCGCTTTTGGCGAGTTTGCGGCCGTCGAGCGTGATGAGTTCGTGGTGCGCATAGAATGGCGTTGGCAGGCCAAGCAGCGCTTGCAGCAAAACGTGGAGGTCGGTGGCGGCGAGCAGGTCAGCGCCGCGTGTGACATGCGTCACGCCCTGCAGTGCGTCATCCACTACCACGGAGAGGTGATAGCTGGTCGGCGTGTCCTTGCGGGCGAGTACGGCGTCTCCCCAGCGCTCCGGTTGAGCTTCCAGGCGAGTGGCTTTAAGTTCTCCATCCACCAGCTTGAACGATCTCCAGTACAACGCCCCTGCTCGCTCCCTGGCGCGGATGGAGTTCAGGCGCAGAGCGTAAGGCTCGTTCGCTGCCATCCGCCGCTCAACCTCGGCGCTGGGCGCGTCGCGCCAGAGGCCGGGATAGAGCGGGGCGCCGTCCGGATCATAGCCGCGCGCCGCCTCCGCGATTTCCCGCCTTGTGGCGAAGCATGGGTAGATGACGCCGAGCGCGTCCAGTTGGTCGAGCGCGGCGCGGTAATCGTCGAAATGCTCCGACTGGCGGCGCACCGGCGTCTCCGACGTCAGGCCGAGCCAAGCCAGATCGTCATAAATCTGCGCCTCATATTCCGGGCGGCAGCGAATGAGGTCTATATCCTCGATGCGCAGCAGGCAGCGTCCACCCAGCCGCCGCGCCATGTCCGCTGTAAACAGCGCGGAATAAGCGTGGCCCAGATGCAGCTCGCCGTTCGGGCTTGGCGCAAAACGCAAAACGGCTTCAGAATTTTCGATCATGAGCGGGCTGGGTCTAATGTGGCGTAACCCTAGCGCTTGCGCTAAAACAGCGCCAGACCTGCATTAAATAAGACCCGCAATCTAAATGAGGACATCATGACAGCGACCCCACCCAAGCTAGACGGCCCCAGAGTTGCGCCCGCGTCCGGCGGCGCGGCGAAACAGCTTGTGGTGTTCCTGCATGGCTATGGCGCGGACGGTAACGATCTTATCGGCCTGTCGCGGCAGTGGCGCGGACTATTGCCAGACGCCGCCTTCGTATCCCCGAACGCGCCCGAGACGCTGCCGGGATCGTTTGGCGGACGCCAGTGGTTTGCGCTTACCTTTCGCGATCCGGGGGAGCGATGGCTTGGCGTTACGGGCGCGCAGCCCGCGCTTGACGCTTTTCTTGACACGGAGCTCACGGCGCTCGGGCTTGACGACAGCGCGCTTGCCCTCGTCGGTTTCAGTCAGGGCTGCATGATGGCCCTGCACGTTGGCCCGCGCCGCCGCGCCCGCATTGGCGCCGTTGTCGGCTTTTCCGGGCTTTTGGCCGGGCCGGAGCACCTTGCGCGCGAAGTTGTCACCCGCCCGCCCGTTCTGCTCATCCACGGCGACAGCGATGAGGTTATCCCCGTTGAGGCCATTCATCAGGCGCGCGCTGGTCTGGGTGGCACCGAAATACCCGTCGAGTGGCACGTCCGCCCCGGCCTCGGCCACGGCATTGACCCGTTTGGGCTGAATCTTGCGGGGCGTTTTCTGAAAATGAGCCTGCCCTCGTAAAGCCGCCTGACTCGAAGCAGCTTTTTTGAGGTGCGGTTCGCCAAAGATATGCTTTGACGCATAACCAGAGCCGCCAACGGCTCCGACGACTGCGGATACGAGGAAAAAACGGCATGCTCCAGGGTTCATGGCGCGCGCTCAATGTTGGGGAAGTTGCTTGGATAAGCTAGTGTAACACTGCCTAAAAGCGTTGCAATAGCTATTCCGCCCTGTTGAGAAAAAGGTTAACTGACTTTAAAGCTCCGATCCAAGAATGACCGCACCGGGTTAATTTTTTGTAAATAACCCCTTCACAGAATTGACACGGATTTATAGTATCGAGTTGTGAGTGCGACGTAGTGCGAACGTAGCCTGCATAAACTTAACGGTAACCGTTGGGAAAGGCAGACGTGACCGCCCTAGCGAATTTTACATCGCCGCCGGACTCGTATCCGGCACTCGTGCTGAACGCTGATTATCAGCCGCTCAGCTATTATCCACTCTCACTCTGGAACTGGCAGGACTCGGTTAAGGCGGTGTTTTTAGACCGCGTAAACATTGTGTCCTATTACGACCGGGCGGTACGCAGTGCGAACTTCGAGATGAAGCTGCCCAGCGTGGTCTCGCTCAAGACCTACGTGAAGCCAGCGATGTATCCGGCGTTCACCCGCTTTAACGTGTTCCTGCGCGACCGCTTCCGCTGTCAGTATTGCACGTCGCCGGAGGACTTGACGTTCGACCATCTCATCCCCCGCTCGCGTGGCGGACTGACGCGGTGGGACAACGTCACGACCGCCTGCGCGCCATGCAATCTGAAGAAAGGCGGCAAGATGCCCGCCAAAGCGAAGATGTGGCCCATGCTGATGCCGTACCGGCCCACGGTGCACGAGTTGCACCGCAACGGACGGCTTTTTCCGCCAAACTTCCTGCACGAAAGCTGGCTCGACTACCTTTACTGGGACACCGAGCTAGAGCCTTAACACTGATAATGAGAGCACCCCTGATCCTCGGTCAGGGGTGCTCTCATTCCATCTGGCCGTTATATCTGAACTGACGGCGCTGGCTGCGGCTGGATCGTCATAAACAACGGCAACTCCAACTGGCTGGCGCTTGCAGGTTTCCGGCCCGGCTTCAGCGCCATCACGGCGCGAGCCGTTATCTCCGCATGAGCCTCCGCCACGAAGCGCTGCTGCACCCGCCGACGCTCTTCCAATTGCGCCACTACACCATTCACAACCGCGCCAAGCTGGCGCCAATCCGCATTCTTTTCCACGTTCCACTCTCCACACAAACTGACTGACTGAACTGTCGCTAGGCTACGCGGCAACTGATTCGCGACTGTCTACAGGGAGGGGTGATTCGGCGGCGCAATTGTGACATAGCAAGCGAAATGTGGATAAGCTGGTCGCGAATTATTATAAAGCGAGATTGAAAATTTACTCCACAGGGACGCCGCGCGCTTTCAGCCTTTCGCGCAGCGCAGCGATATCCGTTTCAAGTTTTGGCAAAGCGCCCTCGCGAACGTTTTTACCTTCCTATGTCAACCCTTTGGCCGTTTCGATAGCTGTCGGCTGTCCTTGCGCCAACGCTTGCGTGAGACCCTGCGCGGCGTCGTAGTAGCGCCGCACGGCCGTCAACACGTCAGGCGGAAGCTGGAAGGTTACGCTCTGCTGCTTCATCGTCTCCCAGACGAAGCCCTGCAGTTTGTAGGCGTCGGGGTTGCCTTTGAAGTGCCAGCCATCTTTATTAATGACAAAGTCTGAAAGTTTGTCCCCCCGGTCGAGATTGTCTTTGACCTCATCCAGCAGCGCCCGGCGCATGAAATAGCCGTCGCGTTCTGAACGTGCGACCTCAAACTGGAGCGCGGTGCTAACCGGCCTGCGCCGCAAGATAAACGCCAAGCACCGTAGAAATGATGATTACGAAGTTGGAAATCCAGAATTCGAGATTGCCGTGCTCGCGCACTTTGAACGGATTGAAAAACTTCGCCATAACATGCCCCTGTTATTTGCCTATGGAAGTCTCGGAGATCGCACGTTCTCGGCGGCGATATAATTGTGCCCGCTGGGTTTGAAGTAAAAATGCAGGGCTAGCAACGCGGCAAGCCCTAGCGAAAACAACGCGTTATACCCTGCGAACGAAAGCCCGAGAAACCGCCCCGCAGCTTCGTCGCAGCGCACCACGCGCGCAGCCTGCATTCGCTCGATGAGCGAACCGCCCGCTTCCGCCGCCGCGCCGCCGCCCGCGCATGCATCCGGCCCCGGCCACCACTTCCACTCCACGCCCGCGTGATGCGCGCCAAGCCCCGCGCTGACCAAAAGCAACACAATCGCAAGGAATAAACCAATACGCGAGAATAAGAACGCACCAATGATTCGAGAGGCGTTATGCGGTGATCGTTCCAAAGTCATGGTCGGGTGTTCTGGGTTTGAAGTCTGAGTCGTCTCGGAGGATGGCTTCAAAGTCTCGACAATTGTCGAGATGTCAGCTTTGGCAAGCTGTAAAAGGCAAAATGCGATGATGGAAAGCACGATAAGTGCGTAATACGGCCAGCGCTGCTGATAGCATAGCGGGCATGGCTTAAGGTCGCCGATGTGCTCGAACGCCAGCGCGACGCCTAGCGCGGTTGCGGTGAGCACCAGTAGGATCGCCCACATCGTTTGATCGTCTAAATCGCCCAACCAACGCAAACGCGAAACTCCAGCGCTAAACCACGAATTTGACGATGACGAAGCCGATCACCGCCGTTACGCCGATAGAGGCCATCACCCATTCCAATTTGTGCTCGATAAACTCGCGGATCGGCTCGCCATAGCGCTTCAGCAGCCACGCCTCAAGGAAGAAGCGGGCGCCGCGCGTGATGATCGACAACAGCACGAACAGGAAGAAATCGTAACCCGCGATGCCGCTGGCGATGGTCACAAGTTTGTAAGGGATCGGCGTGAGGCCCTTTATGAGGATGATCCACGCGCCCCAATCCTGATACCATAGCTTAAACTGCTCGATCTTGGCGCCGTAGCCGTAAACGTTGATGAGCCACTGGCCGACGGACTCGTACAGCAGGTAGCCGATGCCATAGCCGACGATGCCGCCCGCGACTGACGCCGCCGTGCACCACGCCGCAATCTTGAACGCGCTATTCCGTTGCGCCAGGATCATCGGAACCAGCAGCACGTCAGGCGGGATCGGAAAAAACGAGCTTTCGGCGAAGGATACGGCGATCAGCGCCAGCAGCGCGTTCGGCCCGGAGGCGAACCGCATCGTCCAGTTATACAATCCCCGCAGCATCGCCCGCCCTCGCCCTATATTCTGCACCTCACTATAAGGGCGAGCGCGGTTTGTCACGGGCTTTAGCGTGGAGGCTTTCCCGATCAGAGGTTTGGTGATCGAAGCTTTACTCTGACAGGAAAATCTCCAGGGAGTAGCGGTGACGATTTATCGTAAAAGCGAATTTTGAGAACAGGTTTGTCCTGAGAGCCGCTTACTCGAATACAATACGCGGCAAGATTGAGCCGTTTCTGCGGGTTTTTTGCGTTATAGACCTCCCCCTGAAAATCTTTCCTGAAGGTATGATCGGTAGATAGAAAACGTGCCTCCCAAACGTCGCCGGCGTGAGACTTGCATCTGCTTCCAGATATCCTTCATCGCCCAACTCAACCTCCTGTAAAGCTCATCTATGTCGGCTAGATTCAATGTTGTCATCCTATCTTACTTCAGTAAAGCTGGGACAAAAGCGCAGCAGTTGACGGCGGCGAATCCATGGCTATGATCCGGCGTTCGAAGCCAGCGGTGGCCCCCGTGGCGGAACCGGTAGACGCGGCAGACTCAAAATCTGTTGTTTGTAAGGACGTGCCTGTTCGACTCAGGCCGGGGGCACCATTCCATTATTCTGTCGGCAAAACCTCGCCTATTGGTCGCGCCGCTGACCGTGATAGCCTGTCGAAAGGCAGCGATTCGGCGGACAAACGGGTGACGGACAAACGCAACACATTTTACGAGTTTTTCGCAGGCGGCGGCATGGCGCGCGCGGGCCTGGGCGACGGCTGGGAGTGCCTGTTTGCCAACGATTTCAGCCCCATGAAAGCCGCCGCTTACGCCGCGAACTGGGGCGGCGAGCATTTGGTTTGCAGCGATATCGCAACCGTCAAGGCGTCCGATCTGGCCGGCAAGGCCGACCTTGCATGGGCGTCGTTCCCATGCCAGGATTTGTCGCTAGCGGGCGGGCAGAAGGGCCTGGGCCGCGCAAAATCAGCAACCGCAACGCGCTCCGGCCCGTTCTGGGCGTTCTGTGGGCTCATCAAGCGCCTCAAACGCGAAAAGCGCGCGCCGCGCATGATCGTGCTGGAAAATGTCTGCGGCGTGCTGACATCCTCAAACGGCGGGGATTTCGGCGCTATCTGCGCCGCCCTCGCAGGCGCTAACTACCGCTTTGGCGCGGTCGTCATCGACGCGAAACTGTTCGTGCCGCAAAGCCGCCAGCGCGTGTTTTTTATCGCGGTGGAAGCGGGCGCGGCGATCCCCGCCGGGATTGCGGCAAGCGGCCCATCCGCGCCGTGGCACTCCAAAACGCTCATCGCCGCTCAAGCCCGTCTGACCGCCACCGCGCAAAAGAAATGGGTCTGGTGGAATTTGGAAAAACCTGCGCTCCGTCAAGTCGTCTTTGCCGACTTGATCGAGCAAAAGCCGAAAGACGTGAAGTGGCATACGAACGTTGAAACCGCGCGGATTCTCGCGATGATGTCGCCCGTCAATCTGGCGAAGGTCGACGCCACCCTTGCGTCTGGCAAGAAATGCGTAGGTGCCGTTTACAAGCGCATCCGCAAGGACGCATCCGGCCACAAACAGCAGCGCGCCGAAGTCCGCTTCGACGATGTGTCGGGTTGTCTGCGCACCCCCGGCGGCGGATCGAGCCGCCAGACCATCCTCATGGTCGAGAAGGGGCGAGTGCGGTCGCGCCTGCTGTCAGCGAGAGAGGCGGCGCGTCTGATGGGCTTAAGCGACGAATATAAACTGCCGCCACGCTATAACGACGCCTACCACCTGGTCGGCGACGGCGTGTGCGTTCCCGTGGTCGCCCACCTTGCTAGACAACTCCTGATGCCCATTGTGAGAATTTCAAACCAATCTGCGAAGCGCCGTCGTGTTGGCTAGGGTCAAGTATGGCTATTGATCTTTCATTTCGTCGCAAAGCATTGCGAACTTTAACGAATGATATTGGCTGTTATGTTCTTTGCGACTTAGATCAAGTGCCAATTTACGTTGGTCAGTCAGTGGATGGGATACGCACGCGCGTTAACAGGCATTTAACGTCCGCGCGGTCAGACATTATTGCAAATAGGCAAATTGACGTTTGGGAAATAGCGTGGGTTTGGGCATATCCAGTGGATAGAGCTGCGATTGCGACTTTGGAGCGGGCGCTTTTCCATTCCTTCCATGCCGTTTCTGCGCTGATGAATGGGAAGGTGCCTATTGGCTCAGAATCTATATTTCATCTTCCCGCGCCTGCCCAAAAAGTGCAGGTCATGAAAACTGAGGAGATTAACGAGAAGCGGGATCCTGCTTTACGCCTCCCGCGGCAGGCAGAACATTATTCTCAGATTGTAAGGCATTTCTTGGCAGTGAAAAACTCTCGCGAAATAGCTGGAGCCATCCAGGCTCATTTCGAACGATTGCAGAAGTATCACCATGAACTGTTGCCGCGCGCTGTAGATGTAGAAGGTGACTCGGAAGCATAATCAGTTATCGCTGGTTATCATCATCTCCATTAAAGGGCCTTAGCCGAACTGAAGCCATAAATTTAGCCATTGCTGCGCGGTGCGTACAATGAGCTAATTTTGCAAGACAAACCTTGCTCACCCTCTTGTGATTCGCGCCTGCTGCCATTATACTGCGGGCATCGATTTTGGGCGGACTCTCGGGCCGCCATGCTTTGGTGCGTCCAAGCGTGCGCCGGGAATTTCCCCTTAACATCGAAAAAACGAGCTTCTGGACGCGACTTTGCCGTGTGCCTATGCTCATTAGCACCATGACTTATAAAGGAAATTCTATGCAGACGGGCACGGTGAAGTTCTATAACGACCAAAAAGGCTACGGTTTTATTCAGCCTGATAACGGCGGCAAGGATGTCTTTGTTCACGCAACGGCGCTTGAGCGCGCTGGCATGCGCGGACTTGTCGAAGGCCAGAAAGTATCTTTCGACACTCAGGAAGACCGCCGCACTGGCAAAGTCGCAGTCGGCAACATTCAGGCTGCTTGAGAGTTACTATAATGGCGCATATCCGCGCCCAATGTCAAAGCCGCTCTCCTGCAGGGCGGCTTTTTATAATTTTAGTGCCAATATCCGGCTTGGAGACCTATGAAACGACTTAAAGGCGATACTTTCAGCGACCGCCAGGATGCGGCCGCAAGCGCAAAGCAAGCTTTGCTCGAACGTTTTAAAGCAAGACCCTCGGCTGACGATCCTGCTGTCATAGCACAGCGCGAGGCGCGCAAAGCCGCCGCCGAAGCGAGAGAAGTCCGCGCAGCCGAACGCAAGGCGGCCAAAATTGAGGCGCAAAAGCGCGAGGCCGAAGAGCTGGCCGTACGCGAGGCAGCCGAGCGCGAGGCCGAAGCCGCACGCATCGAGCAGGAGGCTGCAGAAAAGCTCCGCATGGCGTCTGAGCAAAAAGCCGCACGCGACGCCCGTTACGCCGCCCGCAAACAACGCAAAAAGTGACCGCGCCCAGCGGTTTCGATTGTCAGAGCTGCGGCGCATGCTGCGCCTACTCGCACGAATGGCCGCGCTTCACGCTTGAGGATGACGCCGAACTGGCGCTCATCCCATCCAAATTTGTGGATGACAGACAGGGCCGCATGCGCTGCGACGGCGAACGTTGCTCTGCCCTCACCGGGGCAATCGGCGAACGAACGGCATGCGCGGTTTACGCTGTGCGCCCCATCGTGTGCCGCGACTGCCAGCCCGGCGACCACGCCTGCGATACCGCCCGCGCCCACTACGGCTTCGTAAGCTTCATCACCGCCTCACCTGCCCTCATATCCACTTAGGCTTTTGATTGACAAGGCCACCCGGTCAAGGCGATCTGACGAGCTTAAATCTCATTTTCCATGGTTACGTTTCATGAAATTCACGCTTGACTGGCTCAAGGATCACCTCGACACCAAAGCGTCGCTCGAGGAGATCAGCGAAACGCTCTCTCGCATCGGGCTGGAGGTGGAGGGCATCGACAACCCGGGCGATAAGCTGGGCGCGTTTACGATCGCGCGCGTGGTCGAGGCGGAGCCGCACCCGAACGCGGATAAGCTGCGCGTCTGTAAGGTCGATACGGGCAATGGCATGGCGCAGGTCGTGTGCGGCGCGCCGAATGCGCGGGCAGGGCTGATCGGCGTGTTCGCCGCGCCTGGCGTTTATGTGCCCGGCAGCGATTTTACACTCAGGGCCGCCAAAATCCGCAGCGTCGAGTCGGCGGGCATGCTGTGCTCCGAGCGCGAGTTGGAGCTGTCGAGCGAGCATGACGGGATCATCGATCTGCCCGAAAGCGTGGCCAAGCATATCGGCGAGCGGTTTGTCGACGTGATGGGGCTTAACGATCCCGTCATCGAGATCGCCATCACGCCCAACCGTCCGGATGCGCTCGGCGTGCGCGGCGTCGCCCGCGATCTGGCAGCGGCAGGTCTGGGCAAACTGAAAAAAGACGACGCGGCTTATGCGGGCGACCCCAAACTTAAATCCCCCATCAAGATCAAGCTGGATTTCGAGAACGACGCGGCAAACGCCTGCCCGGTGTTCGCCGGGCGCGTCATTCGCGGCGTGCGTAACGGGCCGTCACCCGCCTGGCTGCAACGGCGGCTGAAAGCTGTTGGCCTGCGCCCGATAAACGCGTTAGTGGACGTGACCAACTATATTTCGCTCGACCGATGCCGCCCGCTCCATGTTTACGATGTCGCCAAACTCTCCGGCCCGATCACGGCCCGCTTCGGTCGCAGGAGCGAGCAGCTCAAGGCGCTGGATGGTAAAACCTATATGCTGGACGAGGCGATGTGCGTCATCGCCGATGCAAACGGCGTGCTGGGCCTCGGCGGCGTGATGGGCGGCGAGGCTTCTGGCTGCACCCAGTCGACCACGGATGTGTTCATCGAGGCGGCGTATTTCGATCCGCTGCGCACGGCCATGACGGGGCGCAAAACGGGGATGAATTCCGACGCGCGCTATCGGTTCGAGCGCGGTGTTGACCCGCAATCGGCGGAGTTGGGCGTTGCGCTCGCCACGAAGATGATCCTGGAGATTTGCGGTGGCGAGCCGTCTAAGCTGGAGGTGGCAGGCGAGGCGCCGAAGGATCGCACGGCCATTAAGTTCGACCCAAAGCGGGTGGAGAAGCTCACCGGTGTTAAGCTTAAGCCCGCCGAAATTACGGGATACCTTAAGAAGCTTGGGTTTGACATCGAGGGCGAGGCGCCGAAGCTGCACATCACCGCGCCGAGCTGGCGCCCTGATATCCACGGCCCGGCCGATCTGGTGGAAGAGGTCATCCGCCTGCATGGCATCGACAACGTGCCCACAACGCCGCTACCGTCGCCGTTGGGCACTGCGAAACCGATCTTCACCGAAGCGCAAAAGCGGCTGAAGGCGGCGCGGCGGGCGCTGGCGTCGCGTGGGCTGGTGGAGGCGATCACCTGGTCGTTCATTCCGCGCGCAGATGCGGAAGGCTTTGGCGGCGGTTCGCTCGAAACCGAACTCGCCAACCCCATCTCACGCGAAATGTCATTCATGCGGCCAAGCCTTATCCCCGGCCTCTTGCGGGCGGCGGCGGGCAACTTCAATCGCGGCGCTTCAGACATTGCGCTGTTCGAGGCGGGTCAGGCTTTTGCGGGCGATGCGCCGGGAGACCAGTTCAACGCGGCCTCGGGAGTTCGCATTGGACTGGCGCGCAGCGGCGGCATGGGACGAAAC
>Ga0163154_10000598_pt1 | contig 56062 bp, 55 predicted proteins | sample OliLakLV19MP9P1_FD_148649 | JGI IMG/M metagenome (GOLD analysis project Ga0163154, IMG submission 148649) | Freshwater microbial mat bacterial communities from Lake Vanda, McMurdo Dry Valleys, Antarctica - Oligotrophic Lake LV.19.MP9.P1 | ecosystem: Environmental > Aquatic > Freshwater > Lake >...
TCGAAGTCCACGAACCACGATTGGAACAGGGCGCGGGCGGTGGCTTCGAGCGTGGCATTCATGCGGCGGTTGAGGGCGATTTTGTCGTCGAAACTGGACAGGATCGCGGCGATGGCGCGCTGTTCGGGAAGGGGAGGGAGAGACACAGGTAAGGCTTTAAGAATAGCTGTATTCAGGTTCGGCATCGTTGTACCGACTGCATTACCTAAAAGCCATTCTTCCACAAATTGTGTGCCTAACCAGTAACCAAGAAATACCGGATCAATGATTTCATTGGTGCTGAAACGGATACGCAGACATCCCGTTCCACAGAGCCACCCTACGTACCGCTCATCGATCACCCCATAACGAGCAACATCTCCGCGTCGCGGAAAGACAATATCGCCCGTGATGAATTTATGCTGTTTGAGGCGAGCAAGATGCTCATTATCAATCCGCGCTATCCCATCCTCAATGATCTTATTTTTACCGAGATTAACGGGCATGATCACTGGTGTTCCATATTCACTGTAATCACTGGCGTGCAAATCACTGCCAAAAGGTCCGGTTTGAACTGTGCCATTAGTCAAAACGCACAGTTCACCAATGGTAGTATTTCGCCACTCACTCATAGCCCCAACCGCCGCAGATTGTCTTGAATAACCTGTTCCAGTCGTGCGCTCTCTGCGATCATGTTTTATCCTCCGGCGGCAGGCTGGCAAGCACCGCCTCGACCTGGGCGCGCAGTAACGGTACGTCCTCAATCGCCTCCCAAATGAACTCAAGGATGACCTCATCGTAATTGTGGGCGAGAAAATCACGAAAACCCGCCAGTTTGCGCCAATCGATCTGTGCATTAGCATCACGCAGATCAGCGGGCAGGCGCTTGACGATTTCCCCAACCACCTCGTACACGCGAATGACCGCAAACTGCGCCATCTCATCGTCATAAAAGGCAGCGCGTCCCGCCTGTGTGAACGTCGTCACTTTATCCAGATGATCACGCAGATCGGTCAGCAGATCGCGCTTGCTTTTGGAACGGCTCATAGGGGGATGGCTTCCGCGCGCACGGCTGCCGTCACTTTTCCGGCTTTTGGGTGATCCGTCAACAGATCGACCTCACAGCCGAGCAGGTCTTGCAGGTCGAGCCATAACCCGATCTGGTCAAAAATGCTGCTGCCCGTCTGAAACGTCACGAGAACATCCACATCACTACCCGGCGCTGCCTCTCCGCAGGCGATGCTGCCGAATACACGCACATTGTCCGCGCCGTGCCGCTGCGCCAGCGCGAGGATTTCATCACGGCGGGCGCGTAGGTCTGCCAGTGTCGGCGGCTGTCTCACTTGATCAGTCATCGCCTAATCTCCGCAAGTTTTCTTTGATGACTTGTTCCAGCCGCGCACCGCAGGTCGTCGCCTTCATGCGCTGGCATCCAGCACGGCAACGGTTTCGATCCGCACCGGATGCGCGCCGCTTGTGATGAGGTCGATCACGCGGTCGTGGGCTTCAGGTGTGTAATACGTTTCGCCGCACTGCTCACACACCAGCGCGGGTAAATTCTCGATCAGATACCAATGATCGGCGTACTGCTGCATCCGCATCACACGCCGTTCGTGCAGCTTGCCCTTGCATACGAGGCACTCGTTCATCAGGTTTTCCTTGTCTTCCAGTCGCTTTCCCATTCGTCGGCAGATGGTTCGTACACGGTGATAATCTTCAGATTGGGTGGATAGCTCACCTGCATATGAAGCGGACGCTGTGCCTCGGTCACACCTGATATCAGGCAGCTTGACCCGTACTTGTCCTGCGGATAATCTTCGATCACTTCCCCGGCGGCGACTGCTTGCTCAGTTTCGCCCGACCGGATCGCCCGTTTAGCCGCCCGATCTGAGGCATGGGCGGTGAACAAGTACTCCCGCTTGCTGAACGCCTCGCGGATGACTTGAATATCTGCCATCAGTCATCATAGCCTAATCGGCGCAGGTTCTCTCGGATCACTTGTTCCAGCCGCGCCGACTCCGCGAATTGCTCGCGCAAGGTTGCCGTCAAGCGTTCCATCTTCTCCGCGAACGGCTCGCCGTCATCTTCCACATCCGCTGCGCCGACATAGCGCCCCGGTGTCAGCACGTAGCCATGCCCGGCGATCTCGTCCAGCGCCGCGCTTTTGCAGAAGCCCGGCACATCGGCATATTCGCCCTCACCCGTGCGCCAGTTGTGATAGGTCGTGGTGATGCGCCCGATCTCGTCGTCGCTCAGCATCCGCAGCGTGCGGTTGACCAGCGTTCCCATCGCGCGCGCATCGATGAACAGTGTTTGTCCTCGGCGATGTTCCGGTTTGCGCTGGTTGACGAACCACAGGCAGGCTGGAATCTGCGTATTCGTGAACAACTGCGGCGGCAGCGCGACCATACAGTCGATCAGGTCAGCCGCCACAATCGCCGTGCGGATTCTGCCTTCGCTGCTGGTATTGCTGCTCATCGAACCGTTCGACAGCACGAACCCGGCGCGCCCGTTCGCGCTCAGGTGATAGAGGATGTGCTGCACCCAGGCATAGTTGGCGTTGCCCGTCGGCGGCACGCCATACTGCCAGCGCGGGTCATCTTCGCGGAGCTGCCCGCCCCAATCGCTCATGTTGAACGGCGGATTGGCGAGGATGAAGTCGGCGCGCAGATCGCGGTGCAGGTTGTTGTGAAAGGTGTCGGCGGCGTGCGTGCCGAGGTTGCTCTCGATGCCGCGAATGGCGAGGTTCATCCGGCACAAGCGCCACGTCGTCGGGTTGCTCTCCTGTCCGAATACGGAAATGTTGTCCACATTGCCGCCGTGCTGCTCGATGAACTTCTCCGATTGAATGAACATGCCACCGCTGCCACAGCATGGATCGTAGACGCGACCCCGGTACGGTTCCAGCATCTCGACCAGCAGCCGCACTACCGAGCGCGGCGTGTAGAACTGTCCGCCTTTTTTGCCCTCGGCATTGGCGAATTGTCCGAGAAAGTATTCAAAGACGTAACCAAGCAGGTCAATCGAGCGGTGTTCGCTGCCGCCCAGCGCAATCGTGCCGATCAGGTCGATCAGCTCACCGAGCCGCTGCTTATCGAGATCGGCGCGTCCGTAGTCCTGCGACAATACGCCTTTGAGCGTCGGGTTGTCGCGCTCGATTGCCGCCATCGCCTTGTCGATCAGGATGCCGATGTCGGCGCTCTTGGCGCTGTCCTGAAGGTGCTTCCAGCGCGCCTCTTTCGGCACCCAGAAGATGTTCTCCGCCACGTATTCGTCGCGGTCTTCCGGGTCGGCGTTGGGGGTGTTCGTCAGCGAGTCGAACAACTCCTGAAAGGCATCGGAGATATATTTCAGGAAAATAATTCCCAGAACAACGTGCTTATATTCGGCAGCGTCCAGGTGTCCGCGCAGCTTGTCTGCCGCCGACCAGAGTTTCGCTTGCAGGTCAGCGGGGATGCCGCTGCCGTTTGTGCTTTGCGCCATATATCGTTGTCCTGAAAGAGATTGTATCTTTTGCGCATTATAACCATTTTATCGATGTTTACTTCATTGATGAACCCTGTATCGATGCTGTGCTATTTCGTCCGATCGGCTGACGCTGCCAAAGAAGGCATAGATGCGTTCTATCGCCTTAAAGCGCATTGGGAAACGCAAGACTTCGACGTGATTCATCATCCGTGATGGCGATTGCTTTGCTCGGACACAACACTGGCGGACAAAAATCCGGCAGGAAATCGACCGCCGTTCCGAGCATATGCGCGGGAAAGCTCGACCCTGTAGAACGCCTGTCATGTGCAGTTTGATGGGCAAGCGTCGTTTAGTTCTGCCGGGCGGCGCGGTCGTCGGTGCGCTAGAAGTCAACTCGTGCCGACCGCGCCGCCACTGCAAACGTCCTACCAGCCGCGCACAGCGATCCGATCCGCTTCCGGCATGGCGCTGACGTTAATGCCGACCATCGCCTCGCCGATCCCCCGGCTGACGCTCATGATCACGTCGGCGTCGCGGAAGTGCGTCACCGCCTCGACAATCGCCTTGGCACGCTTCGCCGGGTCGCCGCTCTTAAAAATCCCTGACCCGACGAACACGCCGTCCATGCCGAGCTGCATCATCAGTGCCGCATCCGCCGGGGTCGCCACACCGCCCGCTGCGAAGTTGACGACGGGCAGCCGACCGAGACGCGCCGTCTCCACCACCAGGTCATAGGGTGCCTGAATATCTTTGGCGAACGTGAATAGTTCGTTCTCGTCCATCCCGGCGATCTTGCGAATTTCGCCCGTCACCGCACGGGCATGGCGCACTGCCTCGACCACATCGCCCGTCCCTGCTTCCCCTTTGGTGCGGATCATTGCCGCGCCTTCGTTGATACGGCGCAGCGCTTCACCCAAATTCCGACAGCCGCACACGAACGGCACCGCAAAGTTGTGCTTGTTGACATGGTGTTGGTCGTCGGCGGGGGTGAGCACCTCGCTCTCATCGATATAGTCGATGCCGAGCGCCTGCAGGATTTGCGCCTCGACAAAGTGTCCGATCCGGCATTTCGCCATCACCGGGATGCTCACCGTGTCGATGATGCTCTGAATCATATCCGGGTCGCTCATGCGCGCGACGCCGCCATGCGCACGAATGTCCGCCGGGATACGTTCCAGCGCCATCACCGCCACCGCGCCCGCATCCTCAGCGATGCGCGCCTGGTCGGGCGTCACCACGTCCATGATCACACCGCCCTTGAGCATCTGCGCCAGCCCACGCTTCAGGGTGACCGTGCCGGTCGCGCTGCCATTTGCTCCGTTGACGTGATTGCTGCTGTCATGGGTCATCATTGTGAATTACTCTCCTTGAAATAGCGCTGAAAGAGCGCGCTGCTGCGTAACGTTGATAGCTTTAGGGTAAATGTCGGGGACATTTGTAAATAGCGCCGCGTAAGTCCAATATGACCATTGCTCGATTTTAGCGCTGGCAACAATAATTGCATTGTCGGCATGGGCTTGCGCTACAATAGATGCTCTCTGGTATCGCATGGACGGCACTACACACAACATTAAAGGACAAGCTCGGATGGCAGACCTGCCACTGTTGATCATTCTTGCCGGGGGTGCTTCATCGCGCATGTGGCCGCTGCGGGAAAAATCGATGATCCGCTTCGGAGATGACCCGCTGCTGCTCACTCAGATGCGCCGTTATGCCGCCTTTGGCTTGCGCGATGTGATCATCGTCGCCAATCCCGACGGCGAGGCGGAGATGCGGGCGCTGGCAGAGTCGGTCGAGGGCGCGCGCGCGCGCGTGGTCGTGCAGCCCACCGCCAAAGGGATGGGCGATGCGCTCTTGCAAGCCGCGTCCGCCGTCGAGGGCGATCGATCGATCTACGTCGTTCAGGTTCACGACGTGACCGACGACGGTCTGCACGCCGATATGCTGTCCGCCTATGAAGCGGCGCCGCACGAGACCTTCATCGCCGGATACGAGCGCGAGGACTACTTTCCTGGCGGCTATCTGATCGTGGACAGCGAAGGGCGCATCACCGGGATGGTCGAAAAACCGGGCGCGGCGAATCGTCCGAGCAACCTGGTGAACATCGTCGCGCACATCCACAGCAGTTCGTCACGCCTGTTCGACGCCATCCGCGACGAGTACGCGCGCGGTCTGCCGTCGGACGATCACTACGAGCGCGCGATGGATCGGCTGATGAAAGCTCAAACTTACCGCGTCGTGCCCTATCGCGGTGCCTGGAATGCGCTCAAATTCCCCTGGCACACGCTCGATATCATGGGCACATTCCTGAGTCGCATCGAGGGGCAGACGGTCGCGGACAGCGCCTACATCGCCAAGACCGCGACGCTGGTCGGGAATGTCATTATCGGGGAAGGCGCGAAAGTGTTCCCCGGTGCCGCTGTCGTCGGACCTGCCTACATTGGCGCGCATACCATCGTCGGCAACAACGCGCTGGTACGTGGGTCGATGGTGCTGGATCACTGCAATGTCGGCTTTACCACCGAGGTGGCGCGCAGCTACGTCGCGGATCACTGCGACATGCACGCCTGCCGCGTGCTGGACAGCGTGTTCGCGCCCTACGTCAATTTTTCGGCGGGCTGCACGACTGCCAATCTGCGCATCGATCGGGGAACGGTCTCCAGCTTCGTCAAGGGGGTCAGGCTCGACACCGGGCGCGACAAACTGGGCGCGATTGTCGGTCAGGGCGCCTTCATTGCCGTGGACGCGATGACGATGCCCGGCGTCAAGATCGGGGAACGTGCCCGCGTTGGTCCCGGAATGCACGTTCACAAAGACCTGAAAGACGGCGTGCGCGCCTATGTGAAACAAGAAATCGTGATCGTCGAGGATTGAGAGCGACTATGACAGCGATCGACCAAAAACTGTTCAAAAAGTACGACATTCGTGGTCGCGCCGGGGGCAGCGATGCGCCCCTGACCCCCGACGCCGCGCGCTTAGTCGGTCGGGCGTTTGGGACGTATCTGTATCGTGTCGAGGGTAAGCGCGAGGTGATCGTCGGGCGGGATAACCGTCTGACCTCGCCCGCGCTGGCAGGCGCGCTGATCGAAGGCTTGATGTCGGCTGGCTGCGAGGTCGTCAACATCGGCTTGGCTTCGACGCCGCTGGTGTACTGGTACGCGGTGCGCCATGATAGCGCGGGCGGGGTGATGATCACGGGCAGTCATCTCATGCCGGATCAAAACGGATTCAAGCTCTGCGTCGGAGCGCGCAACCTGTACGGGGATCAGCTTCTCGCGCTGCGCGCCATGATCGACGCCGACGATTTCGACGGCGACCTGGGCAGCCTGCGCGTCAAAGAATCGCCGCTGGTCGATTATATGGTGGACGTGATCCCGCGCGTGCGGATGCCGCGTGCGCTGCATGTCGTCGTCGATGCTGGCAATGGCACAGGCGGCTATTTTGGTCCACGGCTGCTGCGCGCCTGGGGGCACCGTATCACCGAGCTGTACTGCGATCTGGATGGCAGCTATCCCAATCATCAGCCCGATCCGCAGGAAGCGGAAAATATGCGCGCCCTCAGCGACAAGGTGCTGGAGGTGGGTGCGGACATCGGGATCGCCTTCGACGGCGACGCCGATCGCATGGGAGCAGTCGATGAGACGGGCGCCGTGATCAGCGCCGATCGCATCCTGGCGCTGCTGGCGCGCGACCTGCTGACGCGGCTTCCCGGCGCGTCGGTGGTGGCGGACGTGCTGACCAGCCAGGTCTTTTTCGATGAAGTGGCAAAGGCGGGTGGGGTGCCGATTATGTGGGCGAGTGGGCACTCGCTCGTCAAGGCGAAGATGGTGGAGACAGGCGCGCTGCTGGGCGGTGAAGCCAGCGGACATATTTTCCTGGGTGAGGGCTACTACGGCTTCGACGATGCCTATTTCGCGGCTGCCCGGCTGCTGCGGCTGATCGGGACGACCACCATGCCGTTTTCGACGATCGACGCCACTCTGCCGTCGTTGTTCAGCACCCCGGAATATCGTCCGCGTTGCCCGGACGAACTGAAAAACAGCGTCATCGACGCCGCGCGCAAGGCGCTGGACGGACAGGGGGAGCTGGTCAGCGTCGATGGACTGCGCGTCAGGTTCGCGCGCGGCTGGGGTCTGCTGCGCGCCAGCAATACCGAGCCAGTCCTGAGTCTGCGCTTCGAGGCGGAGACTGAAGCCGATGCGCACGATTACCGCGATCGCTTTTTCGCGGTGCTGCGCCAGTTTCCTGAAGTGGGATCGATCGACTGAATTTACCTGCACAGCAGGCGATATTTGCAGCGACATTTGTAAAGGAGAACAACATCATGCCGCTCATGCTGGAAGCTGACTCCGACAAGCCTATCCGTATTCTGATCATCGTCGCGCATCCTGACGACATCGAGTTTGGTGCCGGAGGCAGTGTAGCGCGCTGGGTCGATAAAGGGGCGACCGTCACCTACTGCATCGTCACCGACGGCGCGGCGGGCAGCAATGACCCTACCGTCACCCGCGATGATCTGATCGCGCGCCGTCAGACCGAGCAGCGCGCCGCCGCGCAGATCGTCGGTGTGTACGACGTGCGCTTCCTGGGATATGCCGATGGCGCTCTCGAATCGACGCTGGCGCTGCGCCGCGACCTGACTCGTATCATCCGCCAGGTGCGACCCGACCGTGTCGTGTTGATGGATCCGACCACGATGCTGGTCTCGACGGGCGAATTCGACTATATCAATCACCCTGATCATCGGGCGGCGGGTGAAGCGGCGCTCTATGCGGTCTTTCCGAGCGCCGAGACCCGCCCAATCTTTCCCGAACTCTTAGATGAAAAGTTGGAGCCGCACCATGTCACCGAGCTGTATCTGGTCTTGAGCGACAAGCCGAATCTGGCGGTGGATGTGTCTGCCTACGGCGATCGCAAGATCGAGTCGCTGTTGCAGCACCGCTCGCAGATCGGGGAAGAAGTGGTCGAGATGGTGCGCGGATGGGATGCGCGCGGCGCAGCGGAGGTTGCCATCGACGGTGTGAGCCATGCCGAGACCTTTCGCGTATTGCGCTTCCCTGTGAATGTCCCCGCGCCGATTGCACCTGATCCGAGCGAAGCGACAAACTGACGGTAGTCCATTTTTATCTGTCTCTCATGTTTTCGCGCGATCGTATCTGTTACCCTAATCATGTGCGACTCGCTGAGTCGCGTCTATTTGACGGTACTTCAAGGAGAGACAATCGATGCTGCGTAAACTGCTGTTGCTGACCGTGATCGCTGCCGCGCTGACCGGGGCGGCATTCGCACAAGACGACGAAGTTGCCACCGGACTCAACAACCCACGTCACATTTTTCTGGCGGAGGATGGGGCGCTGTATATCGCGGAAGCGGGTATGGGTGGCGAAGACGATGTGACTGGTCCGTTCGGGCCCGCCAAAGCTGGACTGACGGCACAGGTGAGCGCGATCGCCGCCGACGGTGAAGCGTCGGTCGTCATCCCGGAATTGGTCAGCATGGACGCGGGTTTCGGTCAGATCGAGGGCGTGATGGGGTTGGTCGTCACCGAAGACAGCTATTGGGTACTGCTGGGCATGGGACCCGCCGAAATGACCTATGAAGACAAGATGGTCGAGGCGCTGGTGCAGATCGACCGTGAAAGCGGTGAGGTCATCCAGTCGATCGATATCCGCGCTTTCGAGGTGGACAACAACCCCGACGACGCCGAAGAACTGGTCTCCAATCCGGCGGATATTGCCGTCGATGCTGACGGCACGGTCTACATCGCGGATGCCAGCGGTAACGCACTCTACACCTGGACAGAAGCCGACGGACTGGCGCTGTTCGCGTCGTGGTCGGGTGCTGATGGTGCCGAGCAAGCGGTGCCGACCTCGGTGGCGCTGGGCGCTGACGGCGAAGTGTACGTCGGCTTCCTGTCAGGCTTTCCGTTCCTGCCGGAGTCGGCGCGGATCGAGCGCTACAGCGCCGATGGTGAACTGGAATTCACCTATCCCGGTCTGACGCTGGTGACCGACCTGATCGTCACCGAGGACGGCAATCTGTACGCCGTCGAGATGGCGAGCGGCTTTGGCGATACCGGCTATATCCCGGAGAGCGGGCGTATCGTCAGCGTCACCGAAGAGGGCATTACGCCGCTGTTCGGCGGGCTGAACTTCCCATATGGGTTTGCACTGGAAGCCGACGGCGCCTTTCTGGTGACGGTTGACTCGGCATTTGGCGCCCCGGACAGCGGGCGCGTCATCCGCATTTCCGGCGAACTCGGTTCATAGTTCAGATCATCAAAATGGGGGCAATCCGATTGGATTGCCCTTTTTACTTGCATGGATAAATGGACAATGCGTGTATTGTGCCGCTCAAACGCGCATGACTTTTGTTTTCCTCTGTCTCTCTCCGCGCGCAACCTCAATCATCCCCGTAATCCGGGCGCAACAGTTCGAGCGTCTGCTGCTCCAACTCCCACAGATCCATCGCCCGGCGCTGACGCAGCATCTGACGCAGACGTGGATAATCGGCGTCGAACTCTTTCGACCATTCTTCCGCAAATTTCTTATCACGGATTTCGCGCAGCGTCACCTCCATCACCCGCTCGATTTGCAGCGTATTCATGCGCTCGTAGCGGCTGAGGGTGCCGTATTGCGCGGGCAGCGCCTGCTGGTCGAGCGTATTCATCAAGCCGACCAGCGACGCGCTGCGCAGGTAGTCCGCTGTCTCACCAGAAAGGTACAACTCGGTGAAGACTGCTTCCGGTGAATAACCGGACTCGATCAGCAGCTGTGCCGCCGTGATCACCACACGATGAAACAACGGCAGGACTGCCTGCTGCAAGAAAAGGTCGAGCTCGGTTTCCTGCTCGAAGCGCACCTCGACCGCGCCGCCGCGCAGTGCCCCGATCGCCTTAGCCAGCGCCAGCACGGTCTCCCAGGCGTGGCGGCTGGCATCCTGCGCGACTGCGACAAAGCTGGCATAGCCTTCCCCGCTCAGATAGCGTTCGCGCACAGCGGCGCCAAAGGTGCGCGCCGCCACCAGCCCGACATCGACGAAGATCGGCGCCTCGATCAGCCCGTAGGTCAGATTGTAGGCGCTGCTGAATACCAGCGTGTGCCCGCGCCGCAGATGAGGCGAAATCTGCTCCAGGTAGATGCGCGGCATGGCTTCATCGCGCAGGAGTGGCAGGATGATGTCGGCACCGCTCACCGCTGCGGGGATATCAAGATGTGTGAACCCCTCGGCGACCGCTTGCGCGGCGCGTTCCGGGCGGGGTTCGCTGACCACGACGGCGATGCCACTGTCGCGCAGATTGAGCGCGACCGGTCTGCCCATGTTGCCGTAACCGATGATCGCCGCACGTTTGCCCGACAAAATGCCGAGATCGCCGTCCTGATCGTGATATATTACGGTCATGGTCTCTCTTTTCGATACAGGTGGGGTGGAAAATCGATGCACACATTCAGAAGATACCTTGCGCTGCTGCTTCTCGCCATGCTGTGCGCGGGGTGCGACTCGCTGCCGACGGCGCCAACGGCGACGCTGATCCCCTATGATCGCCACGATGTGCCAGCGGTGCTGCAGGCGTTCGCGCGCGCGGGTCTGCCTATCAGCGACATCGAACAGGATACCGACGTGCAGCGCGACGGTCCGCGCGTGCTGAAAGATCGCTGGGTGTTCGCCGTGCCGCGTATTGCTCCGGCTGGCGGACAGATCGTCGTATTCACGGATCAGAGCCAGCAAAACGAGTGGACAGCTTTCATTGAGCGGCTGCGCAACGACAGCGATACCCGCCGCGATGTCGTCTACACCTATTTTCACAGCAACATCATGCTCCAGCTCAACGCCGGGCTGACCAATCAGGAAGCCAATGCCTACCGCGACGCGCTGCTCACCCTTCCGTAGACGGACGATCGACGAGCTGGATCGTCGGCGCATGGAACATCCAGACCGGAATGTCGTAACCATTGCGCGCGAACCCAAAGCGTGCATAGAGCCGCAGCGAACGGGCGTTGCTCGCCTGGGTGTTGACGGTCATGGTATAGATGCTGCGCCGCTGAAAGCGCCACAGCGCGTCCGCCAGCAGCGCACCCGCGATGCCGCGTCTCTGCATCGCGGGGAACACGCCCAGGCGCGCCAGGTGTGCGCCCTCGACGAAGACGGTACACAACGCATAGCCGACGATCTGCCCCTCGACCAGCGCCACCAAGCCGATCGAGGAGGCTTTTTCCGCCTGACGGAGATCGGCGCGCTCCATCTGCCAGGGTGACGCGAACGCCTGATGGTCGATGGCGGTGATCGCGTCGATCTCGTCAGGACGGATGAGCCGAAGGGTGAGGTCGGCTGGCGGGGGCGGTGCCGTGATCGGCAGACGGGGACGCTCCAGGGTGACGATCTCTTCGGCGGGGTGAAAGTCGTGTACTGCCAGCGGGTTCATCACCCATTCGCGGCTGACCAACACCGCCACCGTGCGTTGATCACGCAGGGGCAGCGTCGCGCGCAGATGTGACCACAGCGCGTCGATCACACCGGCGCCGTCGCCAAAATCGCTCACGACCAGCAGACGCAGCCAGCACGCCCCATCGACCGGCTTCGACACGCCGATCACGCCCACGAGCCGCCGTCCGAGCCAGGCGATCTGCACGATGCCATCGGGCGACAGCAGCCAATCGTCGATCTCCTGCCAATCGAGGTGGACATGCACGCGCGAACTGCGAAAGATCAGGTCGCGCACCGACTGGCGATCGCGCCGGGTAAAGGGCTGGATAGTGATCGAGTCGCGCGGGACGCCGCCCCCGATCGCCTCAGCCATTGCGCACGAACGTGCGGCTGGCATAGTCGCGCGACGTGATCTGACGAATGACGCAGCGCCGTTGATCGACCAGGCGCGTGACGATGCGGCTGTCCAGTTCACGTAATGCCTTGACCCCGGTGGTGATCACCGTCGCGCGTCCGGTGACGTAGCGATGATTGAGAATCTGGAACAGTTTTTCGCGCGCCCAATTGGTCTCGTTCTGGATACCGAGGTCGTCCAGCACCAGCAGGTCGGCATCGCGCACGCCTGTGTAGAGCGAGTCGTAGGGCGCCGCGCCAGGGATGCTCGCCGCGCCATACGATCGTCTGATCTTGTCCAGCAGGTCAGGCGCGGTCAGAAAGACGACCTTGCCGCCACCATCGTTGACCGCGTTGGCGATCGCCGCCGCCAGATGCGTCTTGCCACAGCCATGAAAATTACCCATCCACACCAGCCAGCGCTGTGGGCGGGCGGCGTACTGGCGGGCTGCCTCCAGGCTTTCGACCAGATTGCGCTGTTCTTCAGGGCTGGCGTGGGTGTGGGTGTCAAAATTCTCGAAGCGCATATCGGCGTAGATCATCAGGTCGGAGATTGGATCGCGCAAACCCTGGGTGGCGTTGCGATAGTCGGGCGCGTCGAATGTCACCTGGCGCACCAGCAGCGTATCGAACAGACGACTGCGCAGCCGCGCATCGAGCATTTCAACATCGACATTGGTCGTGACGATCGTCGGCAGTTGGCGGCTGTAGCGATGATTGAGCAGTTGATATAATTTTTCGCGCGCCCAGGGACTAGGATTTTCCGCGCCCAGGTCGTCCAGGATCAGCAGCGGCGCCTCGCGCATACGCTCGAACAGATCGTCGTAGCCGACTTCGGACGACGGTCCGTAGGTGCTGCGCAAATGATCGAGCAGGTCGGGCGCCGTCACGAACAGCACACTGTCCCCGCGCGCGACTCGCTCGTGTCCGATCGCGGCTGCCAGATGGGTCTTACCACACCCCAGCCCCCCCACCAGCAACAGCCAGCCGTCAGGCGCCTGGGCGTAGGTGTAGGCGGCATTGACGGCGATCTGCAGCGAACGGGTGTGCGCCGCCGACAAACCAGGTAAATCGACATGAAAGTTGTCGAAACGACAGTGCGCGTAGGTGTCCAGATTGCTCAACATGCGCAATTTCTGGATGCGCTGCGAATCCTCCTCGGCGCGGTAATTCGGACAGCGCACGGGCTTGCCAAACTGCGGATCGTCTACTGCGAGTTCCAGGCGCACGAATCCAAAGCCGCCGCAAAATGACGGCGCCGCCCCGCACAGTCCACACGCGCTGGCGTCGGCGTCAGCGGACGATGAAGTCGGAAGGGTCGCGCGCGATGCGTCGTTCGGATTCGGCAGCAGATCGCGGAGCGGTCTCATGAGTCTTGCCTTCTTTCTCCCAGCGATCGAGGATCGCGCGGATATAACGCCAGTTACGTTTGTTGCCTGATACCGCCAGGCGCATCGCTTCTTCGAGCCAGCCAGCGGGATACTCACGCTCTGCCGACAGTAGTTCATCGCGGATCATGGGGGTGAGCGCGCCGATATTCTGCTCGTAGAGCGCGTAAATCGACGGACGCGGCGGCAGGATGGTCACGGGCAGATCACCGTCGAGCGGCAGGGTATGCCCGACACGCACCTGCGCGGCGGCGGCGCGTCCGGCATCGTCGTTGATGAAAAAGAGGCGCAGATCGTGTTCGGCGCGCATAGTCTCGCTGATCAGGGTGCCGCGCGCACAGGCGCGGTCGAGCGCATCGATCAGCGGGTCGGCTGTCGCCGCCGGAAACAGCCCGGCGCTGGCAAAATCACCCAGCAGCAGATAGCGCGTCGAGCCTTCGCGCTGGCGGATAGCCCACAGCGCATACAGGGTCACTTTGAGTTCACCGAGATCGTCGATCAGCGGCAGCGCGTCGGTGATGAAGGACGCATACACGGGAAAGCTGGCTGCGGACGCGGCGCGAAAGCCGCTGAACAGGTCGGCTGAAGATGGCAGGGGCATAGCGTCTCTCTACCGCTGACTCAGGTCAACGGTCTGGGTACGGTAATCGGTGAACTTGGTGAGCGAATTCTCGAAATACAGACTGATCGTCCCTGTAGGTCCATTGCGATGCTTGGCGATGATGATGTCGGCTTTGTTGGGCGAGTCGCTGTTTTCATTGTAGACCGACTCGCGGTACAGAAAGGCTACGATGTCGGCATCCTGCTCTAAACTTCCAGATTCTCTTAAATCCGACAACTGCGGGCGCTTATCCTGGCGCTGCTCGACCGCACGCGACAACTGCGCCGCTGTGAACACGGGCACATTCAGCTCACGCGCCAGTTCTTTGATCGCACGGCTGATGTAGCTGATCTCCTGCACACGGTTGTTCTCGTAGGTGCCGCCGCCACTCATCAACTGCACGTAATCGAGGATCACCAGGTCCAGCCCATATTCGTGCGCGACCCGGCGGCATTTCGTGCGCATCTGGATCGGAGACAACGACGGACTGTCATCGATGAAGATTTGCAGATTGCCCAGCCGCCCGGTCGCATGGACGAATTTCGACCATTCCTGCGGCGTGAACTGCCCGGAACGCATCTTCTGCGTGTTGATACCCGTCTCCATCGAGACGAGGCGCTGCACGATTTGCTCGTGTCCCATCTCCAGCGTGAAGATCAGCACGCGCGCGTTGAACAGCGACGCCGCATTGAGCGCCATCGACAGCAGAAAGCTGCTCTTGCCCATACCAGGACGACCCGCGAAGATCAGCAGGTCACTGCGCTGCAAGCCGCCAAGCATCTTGTCGAGGTCGCGGAACCCGGTCGGCAAGCCGGGCGGCTCGTCCGGGTGATTGTACAGATACTCGATACGCTCGAAATAGGCGCTGATCGCGTCCTGCATGCCGAGGATCTCGCGCTGCACGCCGCGTTCGGTCACGCGGAAGAGGCGCTGTTCCGCCTCGGTGATCACCTTCTCGGTGGCGAGGTTTTCATCGCGCGCTATCGCCTTGATCTCTTCCGCCGCCGCCAGCAGCCGCCGCCGCAGCGCCGCCCGCTCGACCAGCCGCGCATATGACTCGGCATGATAGGCGCTCGGCGTATTGTTGGCGAGCTGGAGCAGATAAGACGATCCGCCGATCTCGTCCAACTGGCGTCCGGCGCGCAGCTCGTCCACGACCGTCACATAATCGATGCGGTCGCTGCGATTGCTGATGCGATGCATGGCGTTCCAGATCATGCCGTGACGCTGGAAGTAGAAGTCTTCACCGTGCAGGAACGACGCCAGCGTCAGGAAAATGTCGGGGTTGACCAACACCGACCCGACCACCGCTTGTTCCGCTTCCTGACTGAAAGGGGCTAAGCCCTCTATCAACGGCGTGAGCGGATTGACCGACCCGAAAGGTTGTCCTTGCGTCATGCTGTATGCCGTCCGTCGTCCAACGATGAAAAAACGGCGCGTGCGACGGCGCCGTCAGTGTGTATAACTCTAAGGACAACAGCGTGCATTGTCCATCGATACCTGTGAAATGTTTTGCCCGAATCTGACTGTAAAAACGTGCCGTTATTCGTCTTCGTCGTCGAGATCGTCGAGGTCGAGCGAGTTGACGAAATCCTTGAAGGCGCTCAGGCGCTCTTCATCCGCTTCAGGACGATCCTCGCTCAGCAGCTCGTCTACGTCATCTTCCGGCTGGATCGCGTGGCGCTCCATCACCAAATCCGAGACGAACATCGGCACTTTGGCGCGCACTGCCAGCGCGATCGCATCGCTCGGACGCGAATCGACATCGACCTGCTTGCCATCGACATCGATCACGATCCTGGAATAGTAGACATCCTGGCGCAGATCGGTGATCAGGATATGAACGATCTTACCGTTCAGCTCTTGCACGACCGATTTGAGCAGGTCGTGGGTGAGCGGGCGCTGCGGCGTCACTTCCTGCAATTCCATCGTGATCGCATCTGCTTCGCAGGGACCAATCCAGATCGGGAGAAAGCGTTCGCTGTTGGTGTCTTTCAGGATGACGACCCGATACTGCGAAACCAAGCTGACGCGAATAGTATCGATAATGACTTCGATCATGAGCAATCTGCGCTTTCGCTCTTTACCGACCAGCGAACCAAGTCCGTGTAACCTGAGCGGATTATAGCATAATTCCCCAGAATAACGTGCCAGTCTCTACGTTACGATCACCGAGAATGCACGCCCATCGCGTGTGAACAGGAAACTCTATCGTGCCCAAAATCGTCTCTGTTTTCATGTTGCTCTCGATCAGCCTGGTCGTGAGCTGCACCACCCCGCCGCCGCAACTGCGGCTGGACAGCGTGCTGCGACGCGAGGATTTTTCGCAGCCGAGCGCCTGGCAGCCCTATGTCAGCGCGGAACAGGGGATCGATTTTCAAATCGAGCAGGGCGCTTATATCGCGCGCCTGTCGCAGGCAGGCATCATGTGGGCGCTCGACGCGACCGTGCATGAGGATGTCGTGATCGATGTAGAAACCACCCAGATCAGCGCCTACCGCGACAATGCTTATGGTCTGATGTGCCGCGCGGCGCCGACGGACAACGGCAACGGCTATTATTTTCTGATCAGCGCCGATGGACAGTTCACGATCCGACGCGGCGCCGCCGACCAGATCGACGCCCTGATTCAGTGGCGTAGCTCCAACGCCATTCGCCAGGATCAGGCGATCAACCGTATCCGCGTCGCCTGTATCGGTGAGCGTCTGATGTTGTTCGTCAACGACGTGTTTGTCGCGGAGACCACCGACAGCCGTTACAAACGGGGTTATACCGGATTGAGCGCCGGCGTGACCGAGGGCGGGACGATCGAGGTGTGGTTCGACGATCTGACGATCTGGTCGGCAGCTATTCCCTGACAGTCCACCAGGAAGAGTGACAACGGAAAGATTGAACAGGAGGATATGGAGGATGAGATAAAAGCAGGGGTGGGGTGCATTTTTGTCCCGCGCTGCGGTATCATGGCGCACCGTTCGTCATCCGAGATCGTCCCTGATGCGTATTCTGTTTGCAGCCTCCCTGCACCACCCCGAAGCGCTGCGCGCCGCCATCGCAGCCACTACGCCAGGCGAACCCGTCCCGCTCTTTCCGCCGAGCATGGCACAGCACTTTTATGAACGGGCATTCCGCAAACGCGGGCATGTGCTGGACGTGTTCTACCGCAACAACCCTGGACGACAGACGCCGCGCCACCGCGAAGGCATCACGCCGGGCAAGCTGATCGCGGGGGCGCTCAATCGCATCCCGCCCGAACTCAACCCGTCGATCCAGGCGATCAACCGCGCTTTCATCGCCAAAGCACGGGCGTTTCAGCCCGACATCGTGTGGATGGTGGGCGACAATACCACCCTCACGCCGGACGCACTGATCGAGGTCAAGGGTGCGACCGGCGCGGCGCTGGTGTATGCGTGTGGGACATCGCCGATCGTGTTTTCGCACCGCATCGACCGCGCTGCGGCTCGCCTGTACGATCTCGTCATCACCAGCGACTATTATCACGGCGTGCAGTGGCTCGAGCTGGGTGCCGCGCGCATGGAATGTCTGCCCCTGTCGGCGTGCGACCCCGACTTTCACAAGCCGTATGTGCTGACCGACGACGAACGCGCCGCGCATGGCTGCGACATCGCGTTTGTCGGCACGCTCGTCCCCGATCACCTGTACAGCCGTCGGGTACGGGCGCTGGAGGCGCTGCGCGACTTTGACCTGGGTATCTGGAGCGTGCATGACGTGCCGGAGAGCCTGCGTTCGTTCGTGCGCGGGGCGGCATTGGGCGAGTCGATGCAGCGCATTTTGTCCGCCGCGAAAATATGTATCAATACGCACGGCGATTTTGTGCATTATGGCGGCAATCTGCGCCTGTTCGAGGTGGCAGGGGCGAACGTGTTTCAATTGGTGGACGATCTGCCCGGCGTGCGCGCCTGGTTCCCCGATCACGACGGCACGCCGATGCTGCTGGCATACCGCGACGCCGACGACCTGCACGCGAAAGTCCGCCATTACCTGGACCATGCCGACCAGCGCGTGGCGGCGGCGAGTCGGGCACAGACGCATGTGTACAGGCACCACACTTATGAGAATCGGGTCGAGCGGCTGGAGACGCTGTTTGCGGAAGTCCACAAGGTAAAAAAGGTTCGCTACTAGTCCATTAGAAAGATAATCACACATTTTCGGACGCATTGTTATGCGTCCCTACGATGCCGATTGCGACGCATTTCGTAAGCACGCCAAACATGGCGTCCGATGGCATTGCGTTAGCCTCGCATTCCCCCCCCCGGATACGCCACCTTCAGCATACTGTCCACCTTCGGCGCGTCGATCGTCTTGACGCTGCCGTCGAGCCAGCGCACCTGCACCCGGTCGATCGCCGTCGCAGCGCCCAATCCGAAATGGGCGACTGGCTCCATCTGACACAGGTAGCCGCTGCCCGCGTCGATGGCGCGCCGCTGGATGCGTCCGCCCGCCTCCAGCGTGACGATCGCCCCGCGCGCCGGGGCGCCGTATGCCGTCAACGGCATCACACGCAGCCAGTGATTATTATTCGACGCCGCTTTGTAGAGCGTCAGCGGCTGCATGGCGCTCTCGCCGTGCGCGATCAGCAGCTCCAGCCGACCATCGCCATCAAAATCCCCGACCGCGCCGCCGGTGCCCAAGCCGTAAGGTTCGAGCGCGTCGCCCATTGGGATAGCCACCCATTGACCGTCGCGGCGGGCAAACAGGCGGTTCGGCTGCCCGATATTGTTGAAAAATATTTCTTCGTAGCCGTCGTTGTCAAAATCGGCAGCCAGCACGGTGCGCACGCGCGAGGGCGCTGCCATATCGTGGGGCGCGCCGTCGTAAAAGCGCCCATCCAGCCCGCGCAGGAACAGGCGATGGTGCCCTTCCCAGTTGCCGCACACCAGCGCGAATTCGCCCGTCTCTTCATTGTCGATCACGGTGATTCCGCGCGCGTGGTGGCGCGGGTCATCGACGCCGTAGTCGGCAGCGATCTCCTCGAAGACCCCGCCCTGGTTGCGAAAGAGATAATTCGGACCGCCTTCATTGCCCGTGTAAATATCCATCTGATCGGTGACCAGCGGCAGGGCGACCGCGCTGCGTCCGCCTGTCTTGAAATCGACCCCGGCGGCGCCAGCGCGATCACGCAGCTTGCCGTCCTCGTCCAGTTCGTACAGGCGATTCGGTCCGCCATAATTGGCGACGTAAAAGCCATAATAGCCGTCGCCGTCGCGGTCGATCGCCACCACCGACCGCCCCGCCGTCATATTCGACAGCGGTTTATTGCCGGGCAGCGCGAACAGATCCGTCCAATTGTCGTCGCTCAGGTCGAGCAGCCGATCGCCGAACTGCTTTTTTCCGGCAAAGGTGTCAGAATTGAGGATGTACAGTTCTTCGCGCCCATCGCCATCGATGTCCGCCCCCGCGACGCCGATCGCCTGACGCAGCGAGTCGGCGAGCTCTATACGGGCGATGTCGCGCAGGTGTTCACCATCCCATTTCAGGACGAGGTTAGGAAAACCAAATCCCGCGACGACGATCTCGAATTGTCCGTCGCCGTCCAGATCGGTGACCGCCACACCGTAATTGAGCTGAATCGGGTTGTTCAGAATGAGGCGGCTGCAATCGATGAACATGCGGATGCCTTATATGTCGGGTTAGACTGGTTAGAATTGAAGAACGTCATTATAGCGAAGGATCACGGTTATCAGTATGTCCGCTGGCTGGAAACACGCGCTCGTCATCGGTTTTACCCTCGCAGTCGCCCATCGACTCGCGCTCACAGTCTGGCTGGCGGTCGCGTGGGGCGTGTTGGGCAGCTATCTGCCGGACGCGCGCGCCGACTTTCACGCTACCGCCGATGCGCGCCTGCCCGTGCTGACCACGCCCGCCGAAGCGCATCTGCTAGGCGTGTGGCGCCGTTGGGATGCCGTGCATTACCTCGACCTGGCGCACAACGGCTATCGCACCGATCAAGCTGGATCGACCGTGTTTGGCGTGCTGACGCCCATGGTGATCGCGGCGGTCGCGCCGCTGGTCGGCGGCTCGGTCGATGTCGCCTCGATCATCGTGCAGACGCTTGCCTTTGGCGCCGCGTTGACACTGCTGATCCGGCTGTGCGCGGTCTGGTTCGACGATCAGGCGCTCGGCGTGGCAGGCGCGATCACGACCGCCCTGCTGCCGCTGTCGTTCTATTTCGCCGCGCCAATGTCGGAGTCGATCTATCTGGCGCTGGTGCTGGGGACATTTTATCTGGCTGTCCAGCGACGCTGGCTCCCCGCCGCGCTGCTCGGCTGTCTGGCGACGCTGACGCGGGCACAGGGCGCGGTCATGGCGATCGTGGTCGGTCTGCTGCTGATCGAGGCGCATGGCTGGCGCTGGGCATATCCCGCGTCGTGGCTGCGGGCGGGCATCCGCGCGCTGCCCGCCGCGCTGCTGCTGCTGCTGATCCCGGCGGGCTATCTGCTGTTCGTGCTGTACCGCGACTCGATCGGCTTGCCGTCGCTCGGTGACACCTACGCCAATTATTCTTATCACTTCTTCGTCAACCCGATCGAGGGCGTCTGGATCAATCTGGTCTGGATCGCCAACAACCCGGCACGCGCGCTGGTCGCTGTCGATGTCTGGTTCCTGTTCGGCTCGTTCCTGATGGCGGGGATCGCCTTTTTCGTCCCGAAACATCGCCGCTTACCGCTGCTGGCGTATACGCTGCTGCATCTGGCAGTCTATATTGCCAAGATCAACTGGGTGTACGGCACTACCGATCAGGTGACATTTTCGCAGAGCTTCGCGCGCTATACGCTGATGTTGTTTCCGGCAGTACTGCTGATGGCGGACGGTGCCCGGCGGCTGCCGCGACTCGGTCAGGTCGCCCTCGCCGCGATCGCGGGGGTCACGCTGCTGCTGGCGAGCGCGCTCTATACGGTGGCGCTGATCGGTCCGTAGGTGCGCTAAAATTGGACTCGCATTGGACTGCATCGGTGCTATCGGTCGCATAAGCGCGCCGATACCATGAACGATCATCGCTCTAGAAAGGGATAAATTATGGCTGTCGCACAGACGAAACCAAAGCACGCATTCTTTGAAGGCAGGATCGTCCCATTCGAGGACGCCAAAGTCAGCGTCATGACGCACGCGCTCAATTACGGCACGGGCGTATTCGGCGGGCTGCGCGCCTACTGGAACGAGGCGGAAAACGACCTCTTCATCTTCCGTCCGTTCGACCACTTCGAGCGTTTCCTGCAGTCGTCGCGGCTGCTGCGCATGAACCTGCCCTACAGCGAAGCCGACCTGACGCAGATTTTGATCGACCTGCTGCGCACCGAGGACTATCACGAAAATGTCTACGTGCGCCCGCTGGCGTACAAGTCGAACGAGATGATAGGCGTGCGCCTGCACGACGTGGACGACGCCTTCACCATGTTCGCCGTTCCGTTCGGGCGCTATGTCGATAAGGAAGAAGGCTTGCATGTCGGCTTTTCGGCATGGCGCCGCATCGACGACAATGCGATCCCGGCGCGCGGCAAGATCGCCGGGTCGTATGTCAACTCGGCACTGATCAAGTCCGATGCGCTGCTGGCGGGCTACGATGAGGCGCTCGTCCTCAACCAGGCGGGACACGTCACCGAGTCCAGCGCCGCCAATATTTTCGTGGTGCGTAAGGGCGTGGTCTACACCCCGCCGGTCAGCTCCGATGTGCTGGAGGGCGTGGTCTGGCGCTCGCTGACGCAGTTGATGCGCGACGAGATGGGTCTCGAAGTGGTGCAGCGCGACATCGACCGCACCGAGATCTACATCGCCGACGAAGCCTTCATGTGCGGCACGGGCGTGCAGATCGCGGCGATCACCCGCGTGGAACACCGTGATATCGGATCGGGGCAGATGGGCGAGATCACTACTGCGCTGCGTGAGCTGTTCTTCTCGGTCGTGCGGGGTAACGTGCCCAAATACCGCGCCTGGTTGAGTCCGGTATACCAGACTGAGCGCGTGACGGGATAAGCCGCTTCACGGGATAAACCGCTTCACGAGCGCGGGAGATCGTCTCCCGCGCTCGTTTTTCTCTGCATCTTCAACCGTCGGACGCATCGTTATGCGTCCCGGCGTCGTCGGCAGTATGCTTCTCGTAGCTGATCAACGCAAAACCAGCATATATATACTCCCCGACCCGCACAAAGCCTAATTTCTCGTAAAAATGATGGTTGCGCACGGCGTAAAGCGGGGTGTCGAGCGTCCAGCGCGTGGCGGGATGGGTCGTCTGGATGAACTGCATTGCCTGTGTCCCAATCCCGCGATTGTGATACGCCGGGTCAAGAAAAATAGAATCCAGATGATAGCGCCCACGCCCCATCGTAGAGATGACGATCCCACCAATACAGCGGGCGTCCTCCATGATTTTGTAGCTCAGATGATACGCGACCTTTTCCAGCATCACGGATTGCGAGTCATAGCCGGGTGGACCGCCGCGCTCGATTCCGGGATAGGTGTCGGCATCGCTGTCGAATGCCGCCACCTGTGCCGCGACCAGGGCTGGCACATCGGCGGGCGTGGCGCGCTCGATCGTGATCGTCATGACGGACTTCCTTTGCAGGTACAGGTCGCTGCGGCATGTCAGTACATGGTACAGGCAATTGTACCGCCATAGCGACGCTAGACGGTTCGGCTCGTCGCTAGGGCATCCACATCGTCACGAAGTACGCGCCGTCCACAAAGGCGCCGTTGACCGCCACCTCCCAATGAAAGTGCGCGCCGCTCACCCGTCCAGTCGTACCAACGGTGCCGATCACCTGTCCACGCGCCAGCATCTGCCCCTGCGTGACGTGGCGAGTCGCCAGATGTGAATAGCCCGTATACACCCCGACACCATGATCGACGATCACATGCGACCCCCGGATCGGCAGGTCACCCGCGTACACCACCCGCCCCGCCGCCGATGCCATCAGCGGGGCGCCGACACCGACGCGAAAATCCCATCCGGTATGGCGGGTGTTGAAGGTCTCGTTGAAGGTGCGAAAGGCGCCGAACGGCGAGGTGAGCGCGGAACCGACCGGCACGGTGAAGCCGTCGGCGTCCCACGCCCGTTCGGTGATCAGCCCATCGAACACGCTGTACAAGCGCGCGATCTCGCTGCGATCCAGCGCCGGGTCGATCAGCGCGGCGCTGGCAGGCGGCAGCGTCACCTGCTGGCGGATGAACTCCCCAGTGACGATCTCGACGTTCGCGTTCACGGTCTCCATGCGATCCCCGGTGGTGGTGATATTCACTTCCAGCGGGTTGCTGCGCGCGACGGGCTGCTCCATCGACGCCGCCAGCAGCGCATAGTAGCCATCGTCGGCGGGGTAGAACGTGACATCGCGGTCGAGAAAGCGTCCGCGCACCTCTGCCAGCGCTGTCGCTGATCCATCCTGCGGGGCGACTCGGATGACCCCGGTGCGCCCCTGATTCAGCACGATGAAGAACAATTCCAGGTTGACCAGCTCACCCTCGATGATAACTTGCGCGCGGCGGCGCGGCTCGCGTGCGAATGAAGGCGGCGGCTCCTCGGTCGGGGTGACGCCGACGGGCGCGACATCCTGTGCCAGCGCGGACGCAAACCCGATCGTGAGACAGACAAGGACGGCGGCAAAGACGAACGCACGGATGGCATGAGACATCCCGGCACGAGAGATCAGTGAACGTAAGCGCATGAATGGATTATCCTGGCTGATGACGGGACGCTAGACAGAGCATAGCGACCAGTGGGGGAATAGTAGGGCGGACGCGCGACAAACGTCGGCTGGAGCAGCAATTCGCCAGGAAGAAAGCCAAGATAAAAGATCGCTTCAGTACCTTTCCTGGTGGACTGCTATGTCGGGGCGGACGTGGGCATCTCGATCCAGAAGATCGATCCACCTTCTGGCGGCGAATGCACGCCGACCTCGCCATGCTGCATATTGATCAGCACTTTGGTGATCCACAAGCCCAAGCCAGTGCTGCTCTCGCCGTCGGTCGGGCGCGCACTCAGCTTGCCGAACTGGGTGAACAGCCGGGCGCGTTCCGCCTCTGGCACACCGGGACCCTGATCCGCGACGCACACGCGCAGATTATCGCCCAGATGGTCGGTCCAGATGGTGACCTCGGAATTGTGCGGGCTGTATTTGATGGCGTTGCTGATCAGATTGCCGAGCGCCTGGCTGAACCGCCCGGAGTCGGCGGCGATCGTACCGTGCACCTGCACGGTATTGAGGGTGATCGCTTTTTTGGCGGCGAACATGCTGTACTGGCGCACCTGCTCGCTGACAGCTTTGGTCACGTCCAGCGGGATGACCTTCAGATTGAGCGCGCCGCTTTGAATGGTGGCAGAGTCGAGAAATTCCGCAATCACATTCTGCATGGTATTGATGCTCATGTCGGCGTTGTCCAGCAGCTCCAGCGACTCGAAATCGGTGATGCTGGAGCGGATCAGGTAGACCGCCAGCCGCAGATTGCCCAACGGACCTTTGAGATCGTGTGAGGCGATGCGAAAGAAATGGTCTTTCACATCGTTGAGCCGCTGGAGTTCCTCGATGGTGCGTTTGCGCTCGTCCTGCAGATGCTTGATGGCGATCTGCGTGCGCGCCCGCGCCAGCATCTCCGCCATTTTGAACGGCTTAACGATGTAATCGTTGGCGCCGATATTCAACCCCTGCACGATGTCGCGCTCCTCGGTGCGCGCCGACACCAGGATCACAGGCAGGTCGATCGTCTCTGGAGAGCCGCGCAGGGTGTCCAGCATTTGCAGCCCACTCATGCCCGGCATCATGATGTCCAGCAGCACCAGATCGATCGATTCGCGCGCGATGATGGCGAGGGCATCGGCGCCGCGTGTCGCGCTCAGGGTGCGATAGTAGCGACTGAACAAGTCTTCCAGGATAGTGATGTTCATCGGTTCATCATCGACGATCAGGATCGTCGTAGGTTTCACGGTCACACGTATCCCTCGACTGGCTGCACGGGTTCAGTTTATGGATCATGATAGCGATTATGACACATTCATACTTCTATTGTGCGTCGGATCGCGCGAAAATCAAGCAGATTGACATTCTGTTACCTGAATTTTTTCCTAACGATAGTTATATTCCACAAACCTGCATTCACGCAATTCAAACCCGACGGTCTTGGACAAACGATTTCAGTGAATCACGATTTTCTCTACGGACGCATTGTTGTGCATCCGTCAAAAAAACCGGGGTTCACTCAAACCAGCGGCTTACACGGACGCAATCCGCCCTTTCCAGCGCGCGCCTCCGGTCAGACGCCACAACACGGCTTGCGCGGCGATCGCGGTCATCGCCAGCGCGGACAGGGGCAGCAGCAGCGCATCCAGCGGGCGCTGCCGCGTCGCCAGAGCGGTCACGGCACGGACAAGCACCCCCAAAACGATCGGGATCAGCGCGGCGCTGTATCCGGCGAACAAGAGCGCCCAGGGCACCAGCAGGATCGCCCAGTGAAACAGCACGCCCAGCACAAATGGGAACAAACCGCCGTAGCCCGCGATGATGTTCTTGGCAAAGCCGCGCCGTACCGCCGCCCACGAGTCGTACATGCGACAGGCGATCATGCCCGCGCCGTCGATCATGCGCAGCCGCGCGCCGCGCCGTTTGATCGCGCGTGCGAAGGCAATATCCTCGACGATCGACGCCCGTACCGCCATGTGTCCGCCGATGCGATCGTATGCCCGCCGCCGAAACAGCAGACATTGCCCGTTGGCGGCGGCGAACGCCGTCGATCGGGTGTGATGGACGAGCGGCGTGGGCAGGTAGCCCAGGATAACAAAGGCGATCAGCGGCACGATCAGCCGTTCGCCCCAGGTGACCGTCACCTGAGTCGACCAGACCGTGACCATATCGGCATCCCGGTGAATCAGGGTCGCGGTGAGCGCGCGCAGCGCGCCATCGCCCCAGGCGACATCGGCATCGGTGAAGCACAACAGCTTGCCCTGCGCGACACCGGAAAGCTGATGACACGCCCAGTTTTTGCCGATCCAACCGGGAGGCAGCGGGCGTCCCTCGATGATGCGCACGCGCGGATCGCGTCCGGCTGTGCGGCGGGCGATCGCGGCGGTGCCGTCGCTCGAGCCGTCGTCGAGCAGCACGATCTCGAATGCTGGATGATCCTGTGCCAGCAGCCGGGCGATTGTGTCCGCGATGATCGGCGCTTCGTCGCGCGCCGGGATGCACACACTGACCAGGGTCGGATCACGGTCGGTGCCGGGCGCATCGGGATCATGCAGCGGCGCGTCGGCGGGGGCGCGGCGCAGCCGGGGGAAGGCGAGCGCGTTCAGCAGCGCGATCGCCAGGATGACTCCCAGGATCGCCGTGATCGCGGCGATCGCCAGATCAGCAGGCGTCAACGCCGACAGCAGAGCGGTCATGTCCGCCAGGGTCAAGCGGGCATCCGTAAGCGGCGGCGCAACCAGGGGCGCGGACGGATCGGCTGACGCAGGTCGGCGCGGTATTTCCACAGCACCACCGCGACATTGACGCCCATGACTGCCAGCAGCACCGGGTCGGGATGCGCGATCGCCAGATACGTCCCCATGATGGCGAACATATACGCCACTGCCCACCCGGAAACCTCGATCAGCGCAAAGGCGATCCCCAGGACGATCCCGCCGAAGGTCGGCACCTCCCACAGGGTCAGCGCGATCCACACCCCGCCCGTGACCGCGAACGCTTTACCCCCCTTGAAACGCAAAAACGGCGAAAAAGCGTGCCCAAAGATCGGCGCCAGCGCGACGATCACCAGCGAAATGCCGTTCAGCCCGATAACATATTTTGCGATCGACACCGGGATCGCGCCTTTGAAGATGTCCAGCAGCAGCGCCAGGACGCCGACCCACGCCCCGCCGGCTTTCATGACGTTGGTGGCGCCGGGGTTGCCGTCCCCGACCGCGCGCACGTCGCTGCGCAGCATCAGCCAGCCGAGCCAGTATGCCAGCATCAGCGACCCTACGAAAAATCCGATCGCTGCCCACACGATCGTTTGCAGCAGTGTCTCCGTCGTCATGGCAGCACCCCTGCAGACGCATCGTTATGCGTCCCTACGGAAGGCAGCCGGATCAGCGCCGCCACCAGTAATGTGCCCATCACGACACCCCCGACGATGCCCGCCCCCGGCTGCCCCCAAAACAGGATCAGCCCAAAGGTCTCCAGAAACCACGTCACGGCGTAGATGGTCAGCAGTGGCAGCAGCGGCAGGCGGCGCGTCGGCGCGACCGCGCTGGCAGCCGTCGTCAGCAGCAGGGCAGCCAGCAACCACCCGGCATAATTGCTCCAGGGAATCCCAAAATAAGTGAAGCCGCTCGGATCGTCCCAGCGCCACAAGTCCCAGGACACCATCTGCGGATCGAGAAACAGATCCCACGCCGTGAATGCCAGCGCGCTCCAGCCGACAAAAGCGATCCGTCCGCGCCAGCCGCGCCGATCTCCGGTCAGCAGGTGCGCGACCGCCCACGACGACGGCATCATCATCAGCCACGCCAGCGGGACGAATAGCGGAACGCCGCCGATCTGCGGCTGGAGTCGGTCGGTGTAGCTGTAGGCTCCAAAGGGAAACCCCGTCGTGTGACCCATATATTCGATCGCCCATGCCCCGCACACGACGACGACCGTCATGACCACCAGCGCCCGCGTCGTCCACAGCCGTCGCAGCGCGATCAGCGCCGCCGCCACCTGCGCGATCACTCCGGCGCTGATGTCCAGGGGAAACAGCGCCTCTCCGACCGTCCAGCGCAGGATCGGCACTGCCACCATCACCACGCACCACGCGCCGATCAGTGTGTAGGCAGGCAGATCGCGCGGGTCGAGCAGCGCGCGCGCCGCTTTGAGCCGGGATGCGATCATACTTTCACCGCCACAGGCTGCACCGCCGCCAGCAGCTTATCGACATCGCCTGCCACTTCCAGCCCGGCACACTCTCCCGTGTCGTCGAAGATAACGCCGCCCGCGCGCTCGGTCAGGCGGATGTGGATCGACGCCTTGAGCGTCTCCGGGACGCGCGTGCCCATATCGGCGCGGTTAGGACCGGGCAGCAGCGACGCCTCGGCGCGGGTGGCGTAGACTTCGAGGCGCCTGGCACGATCACCGACCACCCACGTCACCGCTGCCTCGGTGATCGTCAGCATCTCGGTACGCGCCCCCGTGTAGGTGGCGAAACGATAAAATGTGCGATCGTGCCAGAGTCCAGCCAGAAAGCCCGGAAACCACAGGCTGATGAACGGCGTGATCGCCACCGACGCCGCAAACGAGGTGCCCGGCTGAGCGAAATGGTTGGTCTGCATCCACACCCAGCCCCCCGGAAACGACTTACCCCAGTCCTTTTCGATATAGCCGCGCCCACCGTCAAAGCGGTGCGCGACACCATCGACGGTCAGCGTCCCCGTGACGGCGTGGTCGAACGCCAGAATGCCGTGATAGCACTCCATGAACGGCATCCAGCCGAACCAGCCCATCACGCCTGGCTCGATCAGACTGACCGTCCAGGGGATCGCCTTACCGAACGCCAGATCGCCCGTCACACGGCGCAGATCGTCGTCGATGTCCAGGTGCAGCCCGTCGAGCGTGAAATGGTTATTGCCGATTTGCAGGTCAAAGTATCCGCGCGCCGCCTGAAACTGTGCCGCCGGGAAGCGGTGGTAGGTGGCTTGTCCGCTCACCCCGTCGAAAATCTGCACGAAAGCATGATGCTGATCCGGGTGATCGCTCAGAAAAATACCGGGGATCACCGCGAAGCGGCTGGCGCGGTCGGGCGAGACCATCTTGAAGTACCAGCCTTCGAAAAAAGGCGGACGTTTCGTGGCGCCGTGATAGCGTTCCGGGTGCAGCACCTGATCGATAACCTCGTGGATCATCATGCGCCGGGCGTCCCTAGAGCAGCGGCGTGATCGTGTACCCAACGGCGCTGCATCGGATGCAGCGGGGATGCCTGGCTCGCCAGCAGCGCCATCGGCAGCCAGTGCAGATCGAGCGCGCGTCCGTCGTCGGCGGGGTCGTGATGCGTCCACTTGGTGCCGACGGGCGCGATCGGCAGCAGATGATAAAAGTGGCGCCACACCCGATCGGTCAGATGCGACAACGGCAGCCAACCGCGTTTTTCCCAGCGGGTGATCACCGCACCGCTGGTGTGGTCGAAGCCATAATCACGGTAACTGACGCGCGTCCAGCCGTCGATCGGCTCCCCGATCACATGCACGGTCAAGCCGCGCATCAGCCGAGGCAGGTTGGCGGTGATGCGTCCGCGCTCGACGCAGAGCGGGTGCGCGGCTGTGAGCAGGCGCGTCCCCCTGCCAAAGGGCATTTGCCAGCCCGCGCTCAGTTCGCGGACGATGCGCAGTGCGGTCAGCCCGGTCTCTTCGGCGGCTTCACGCAGCACGGCGGCTTCGGGCGCTTCGCCTTCCTCGATGGTGCCAGCGGGAAGCTGCGTCATGCCGTCGTCAGGGCGGAAGAACACCAACAGCTCGCGTCCGGCGTTACGGTCGCGGGTGATGAACGCGGTCACCTTGCGGATCGGCACCAGGTCAGTCATGAGCGGTCACCGGTGCCAGCGCCCGCGCGAACGTCAGGACATGTCCCTTGACGCGCTCCCAGGAGGTATAGCGCGGTTCATTGATATTGTGCGGACCGGGCAGCTCGATGTACTGTGCGCGCAGCCGCCCCGCCAGGACGCGCGTCTTGCCCGGCTTGACCAAATCATCGGCGTCGCCTTGCAGCACCAGCGTGGGCGCGGTCACGGTCGGCGCGGCGTCGTAGCCCGCCTGTCCGACGCGGCGCACCTGATCGAAGATGCGCGTCTTGATCGGAAATTTTACGATCGCATCCTGCACCTGGGGATCATCGAGATCGGCGTCGGGCATGAACTGGCGGATGCCGGCACGTGTCTCCGGGTCGTTAAAATTCATCCGGGTCAGGCTGAACGGCTTGATCTCACGGATGACCGGGCTCAGGATCGGCAGCAGCTTCCACAGCGGCGAGTCGAGCTCCCAGAACGGCGCGATCAACAGCAGGCGATCGGGCGGCTGTGCCGCCGCCACCGCGATCGACAGCGCGCCGCCCATCGAGTGACCCAGCAGCAGCAGCCGATCATGATCGCGGCGCAGCGTCTCGATAGCACAGGCGATTGCCCCCTGCCAATCGCTCATGCTCATACTATCGAGTCGGGCGATGCCGCTGCCAAAGCCGGGCAGCAGCGGCGCGTGTGCCGTCCAGCCGTCGGCGTGCAGCGCGTCCGCGAGCGGACGCATCTTGAAGGGCGTGCCAGGAAAGCCGTGAACCAGCACAACCGCTGCCCCGTTCGATCCGGTCAGGGTGAACGGGCGATGTTCTTCTCCGCCGAAGGCGCGATCAAACATCGTCGTACTCAGGCAGCGTCTCGCGCAGCGCCAGCGCATGCCAGATATCGAAGACGAATAAAAACGCGCCTTGCAGCACGATGCCGATCCCCATGCCACGCCGCGCTGCGCTGTCCGAGCGGGTCAGCGCAGCGCCGCCCAGCATGTACAGCACATCCAGCCCGGCATTGAGCCAGAGCAGATTGCGCAGCGTGCCGCGTTCCTCGCTCTGCACAGCAGGAATATCGGGGAATTTCAGTTTCTTACGGCGATCATCCGCCACACGCGACCCGAAAAAGGCGATCGCCACGTTCACGACTGCCCACCCTGCAAACTGCCCGCCAACCCCGCGCCAAAACGCGCGTCCGATCATCATCACCGCGCCCAACGAAAAACTGATCGCCGCCCACTGCGCCAGTCGGCGCGAGAGCATCGCTTGAAAGTCCCAGATATTCATAACCCATACCTCATCCTGTCTGGTGCCTATTGTGACGCAAAACGAGCGCTTTGGGCAGACGGAGTCAGCAGATTCTCATACGACCGGATAGAATGATCGCTGTCTATAACCCTCGACGCCACGTTTCCAGTCCGACTATGAGCGCGCGTTCCAGCCACGTCTGAAATTGCTTTTCCAGAGCAGTCATGTCGTGCGCAGACGTGAACTGAAACGGTTCATCGACCAATGGCATAATATCTCGCGCGATTTTGCCGCCGTCGGCGTCGAGGTCTTTCCAATAGCCCAGCACCGATATGGCAAAAAAACCGCGATCGACTCGACCCAGCACATGAATAGACACGAGTATCTCGTAATGGGTGCTGCGACTGCCTGTCTCTTCCAAACGCAGCGCGATCCAACTGTGAAATGCACGCAAATTGGCGAAATAGTCGAGCTTTTTCGCACCCTCGATGACTTGAAACTGATTGTACATACGCCGCTGTGCATCATCGTCTTGCGCTTGGTTGACATAAATGGCGATATTGTCAACACCCTGTAATGCTCGATTCAATTCCGCGCGGGTCTTTTGTAATTGGCTCTGCGCCAGGGCGAAAAACTGCGCGGCAGTCTGTATCACTCGGTCACGATCCCGGCTGGTGCGCGCCTGTAAAGTCGCTGTGATCGCCTCGATGACGCTGGATACCTGGGGTTGAGTGTCGGTGAGCATTTGCTCGGACAGGCTTAAGCTTTTCTTGAAAGCCTTTCTTTGTGCAGCAGTGAACATCCTCACCAGCGGCTTTAAATCATTGTTATCCGCTTGTTCCAATGCGTCGATATAGCTCACCCGATCGTCATTGCGGATCGATAGAGGGAACCATTGCGCACGCAGAAAAACGAGCATCGCTAACAGGCGGGCGACACGTCCATTACCGTCCTGGAACGGATGAATCTGCGTAAAGCGATGGTGCAACCAGGCTGCTTCGACTTCTGGCGGCACGCCATCACGGACGTGTTGCAAATGCCAGCGGATCAGGTTATCCATTTCTGACGACACCTGTTCAGGTGGCGCATATTCATGGGTGTAACCGTCCGGTCGCTGTGGGTTATTGGGCGTCATTTTCCAATCACCGCGAGTCAGCGCGAACCGTCCGTTGTTCCCAAACTGGTCGATTCCATCCACATACTCTTGATGTTCTGTCAACACCTGATGAAGCTGTTTGATGAAGGATGTGGAAAGGGAACGTTCGTTCTTTACAAAGTCAAAAATACCATCGAGGGCTGCTGCCTGAGAGCGAATCAGCGCCGCGACTTCACTGACGGGCTTATCGGTCGCATTATGCGCGATCAGACTTTCATCGATACCATGTTCGATAAGCAGTTGTATCGTCCCTCTATCGATCGTGTACAAGCGCTCGATCAGCCCGGTTTCAATGGCGATCTCGTGGCGCATTTCCTGCATAAAGCGTCCATATGCGCTCGAAGCGCGCAGCTCGCGCGCTTGTTCCAACCACATATGGACGAGAGAGGGCATATGGTTGTCGGCAAGTGTGCGCCAATCTTCCGGCAAGTCCTGTATGGGGTGCCATTTTATGGGAGGCTGGTGGTGCAATTGCGGTTCCTTAATTTACAGGCAGCAGATATGACCATCGGCGTAAAACGGAATCCGTTGGTGTGTCCCGCCACCGATCGATTCCGTCCTACACCGCATGGCGGCATCTACCCACACCCACTTCCCGACTCGCCGCCGCGATGGAGCGCTGCAACCGAGTGACTGCTGATGCGCCAAACATCGGGCTGCCACGCTGAATTATGGGGCATGGTAGCGCTAAAATCTTGTCTGTTCTTATCACGTTGCGGTCTGGTTTCAGCCCCGTACTGCGTGGGCGTACTGGCGCGGGGTGATGCCGACCGTCGTCTTGAAGTGGCGCGCGAAATGACTCTGATCCGCGAATCCACTTTCGCGCGCGACCTCGAACAGCGACTTACGCGCGTCGCACAACAGCATTTTCGCCCGCTCTACCCGTTCGTTCAGCACGTAGCGATACGGCGGCATGTGAAAGGTGGCGCTGAACAGGCGCTCGAAATGCGGCACACTCAGCCCGACCAGCCGGGCGAGATCGGCGATTGTGATAGTGCGATCGAGATGCACCTGAATGTATTCCGTCAGATCGTATTTTTGGATGAGCGAGAGCGCGCCGGGCGCACGCACCCGCACCGACGGCGCGTTGGAATAGATGTGCAGCAGATGCAACATGATCGTGTGCGCGAGCGCGTCGGTGTAGAGCGCCCCGCGCGGCGCTGGACTGGTGAATTCAGCCCGCAGCGCGAGCGCGAGATGAACCAGATAGGGATCATGGTGCGCCATAAGCGGGCGCAGCTCGACGCGATCCGGGTCGATCGGTGTGCTGGACGCCGCGAATTCGACCAACCGTGCCCGCGCGATGTGGAAAAACCCGGCGCTCATGGCGACCTGCCAGCGCCCATGGAACAACTGCTGTCGCGGGATGAGACTGAAGGTGTGCGGAGTCAGCACGCCCTGAAAAATCAGTTTTCCGGTCGTATCGCCCTTCACCTGTGCGCTGCCTGAACCGGCGAAATAGACGATCAGCGTATCATCGTCCATAGTCGGAGCTGCCACAAAATCGGGAGTCGTCAACACGTGGGCGAGATGCGCCGTTATCGGCGTGTCTGTATGCAGTGTGATGTACCGATCGTCCTGAATGTATGGTCGTGCGAACCACTCCTCTAACGATGGGTACAACTCGTCTCCCGGCATCACGTCACCTTCCGAACGCGCTCGCGGATAAACCAGGCGTCCCCGATCGCCGCTGAAACGCTTTCATTATGCTGTAAAGCGCCTCAATTATCGATTATCAATCTAATTGTATAGTACCAGCATATTCTGGGACTATACACCTAATCTCCCTTTTAGACAGTCTCTTAGGTGTAAAAGGCACTCGACAGCTCGCGTCGGCAGTCGCTTATGCCCTGTTTTGCCGCTACGATCAGCGATGCGCTCGGAACAAAACGATCACGTCCCGCTTTCAACGCTGTACTCGCGCAGGCGGCTGAAGTTCAACGCGCACAGCCGAGTACCCGGTCCGCTATCGCCCAAATAGCTGTTCACGGTGACAAAGCCCGTGCTATCCGGCAACCACTTCAGTCCCGTTACATAAAGCTCCCCACGCGACATGGTGTTGAAATCGCTCAAATCCCCGTTACGATTGAGACAATTCAGCAGACGCTGAGGGGCTTCAAAAATACCGACAGGCGGGCTGACTTCACCCGTAGTCAGGTCAACCACTGCCAGCGCATCGCCCGCTTCGCCAATTAACGATACCGCTTGTGTCCCATCCGGGCTGACCCATACCAGGAACGAGGGCACAGGAACGCCCTCACCACGCTCACCGTCTGGCAGGCTGTAGGAAACGAGCGTCGCACTGTAATCTGTATAATCGTCGGGATTATTCAGATCTGCCATGTACAGCGTACTGCCATCACTGGAAAAGCTGGCAATACCCGAATATCCTTCATACTGGATGTCGAACATAAGTGCACCCGTGCTGAGGTCAATGATATAGGTTGCACTGTCACTCGATACTGCCGCCACCGTGTGATCGGCATTGTAGACAGCAAATTCGGGATAACCATCAAAACCCGGAATGAGCGCGTCCATCGACTCTTCACTCAGGATGAAGGCATCGGCTGAAGCCTCGACGGTGCCAGTTGTGGTATTGACGGCAAGAGAAACATTCTCGGAGGTGTTGCCGTCCTGATAGCGGATTTCGAGCAACCCGTCTGGGGTAAATGCCATTGCCGAATACTCAAGGATAAAGACATTATCCATGATCGCCAGTGGCTCGCTGAAATCCCCTGTTTCAAGCGTGACAGGTGACCAGTCTGGCGCGTCAAATGCGTGCAACGAAAATCGTCGGGTGCGACAATTATCCATCAATACCCATAAACGAGACATCTCTGGGTTGAACGTCGAGGACACCGGACATTTGAAGCCGATATCCTGTTCCGCTGTCTGCGTCACGGTGATACTTTCCGATTGCGCAAGACTCCCCCAGACAGTCAGCAATGACACCGTAACCACAACCACGGCAATCAGCGACTTCACGAAACTATCATAGGTTGTAAACTTCATCAGTTTCATCGTACATGCTTTTCAGCCATGGTGAACAGACTTCCGCAGTATACCGTTGTTATCGCGTCAAATCCTGTTCGTATTCACACCACTGACGAAGCGAACAACACAATAAGCATCACGCAAAGGTGCAAAGGCTTAAAGCCGCAAGGAAAAGCAAAAGAGGAGAAACGGATTAGGATTGATACATTGATAGAGGAGCATACTTGCTCAACCACTCGAACTGGAACAGGGTACAGGACTGGATTATACACCTAATCGATAGGCATTATCGGAGAACTCAGCCCGGTTCAATGGCAGCCGCATAAAATCGTCCGGTCGATACCAGCCGACGATCACACGCTGATCGGCGCCCGGCGGCAGCAGCGGGTGGCGAGTGATGAACCCTTCCCCGCTGCGCCAGTGCCGAGTCGGCAGATCGGGCGCCCCGTCGCCAGACGCCACGAGCTGACCCGCCTCGTCCAGCACCTGCACAAACACGGTGTAGTCCCCATCCGGCGCCCCGATCGCCTCCCACAGCAGCAGCAGATGATCGCTTTCCTGTCGGGTGCCGCGCAAGGCGATTACACCCCCGAAAGTCACGTCGTCTACCGGGGTCATCCCGTCGAGCGTCAGCGCGGGCGCCGCGACGCCGAACGCGCCCGCGTCGAGCATGACGCTGGAGAGCGTCGATCCGGTCGCGTCCTGCGGCGTGATCAGCGTCCCAGTCGGATAATCCCACCAGCCGACCTGAATCCGCAGCGCGCCGCCTGCTGCATCCACTGTCGGGATCGGAATGGCGTAGCGGTCGGCGTACAGCCCAGGCTCCCAGGTCGAGGTGCGCAGCGTGCCGCCACCGGGATAGCTGTCCACCTTGCCGATCACCGCTTCACCACTGATCGCGTGCAGCCACAGACTCAGATCGCGCGCCGACGGCTGGATGACACGCCAGTAAACGGTGATCGGGATCGACTCGCCTGGTGCATAACGCTGGTCGGCGGTCTCATAGCCGACCAGCTCGACATCGCCATAGCGCGCGTACACGGGAATCGCGGAGGCGGGCAGTCCAGCGAGCGGACGCGGAGGCGTGTAGGCGGGCGCGATCGTGAGGAGTGGCACTGCCAGCGCGACCATGACGAGCAGCGCCGGGACGATCACGGCGGCGCGTCGGACGAGCGTCCACAATCCGAGCGCCAGCAGCGTGCTGATCGCCGCGACATATGGAAACAGCAGCCGTCCCTGCGAAGCGTAGGTTTGAGCAGTCCAGGCAATCACCGCACCCATGCCCAGCACCACGATTCCGCCGAGCAGCGCGATCGTCCACCGTCGATCGCGGCGCTGCCAGGCGCTGACGATCAGCCCGACCAGCGCCAGCCCCGTCACCGCGTCCATCACGATGTAAAACGCCGGGTGCGTGACGATGTTGACGGCGCCAAACCAGCCCCAATAGGCGATACGAAAGCCCTCGAATTCCGCCAGCGCGGTGCCGACCGTGAATGCGCCGACGCGCGCTCCCGCCACCGCCGCCATCGTCGCCGTGCCGAAGAGCTCGCCGTAAAGCTGGAGATTGCGGACGTACCACCATGCCGCGATCAGCAGCCAGGATGCCGCCATTCCCCCACCCAGGATGAATAAACCGCGCAGATCACGGCGGCGGATGGCGACGACCAGCGCGACGATCACGATCACCGGCACCAGCACCAGCCCGCTCAACTTGCTCAGAGACGCCAGCGCGACCAGGACGCCGATCAACAGCGCACGCCGCACCGTGAACCCGTCGCGGTTCAGCAGCACCAGCAGCCAGATGATCACGCTGTTGAGCGCGATCACCAGATTGTCGTTGTTGACGGACGCCGTGATGAACAGAAACATCGGATTCCAGGCGGTGATCGCCGCTGCCAGCAGCGCCACCCGCTGCGAGGCGACAACGCGCGCCGTCGAGTACACCGCCGACACCGTGATCAGACCGAGCGCGATCCCCAGCCAGCGTCCCACGCTGACGACGCGCGCGGTCTCTGGCGGTGTCGGGTGCAGTACCAGATTTTTGCTGCCGACTATATGCGGCTGCCCGGCTTGCGCGTGCGGGTTGGGCTGGCGCGCCGCCTCGAAGTCGTCGGGCAGACCGATCGCGCGCACGATCGCCGCCGCCAGCGCGTAATACAACGGCGGTTGGCTGCCTTCCTGTTCCCAGAGCGTCTCCCGACCGGGAACCTGAATGGGCAGTTCGCCGGTCGTGGCAAGTTGATAGACCATGCCGACATGCCACAATTCGTCCGACGCCTCTAATGGCGGGGTTGCCGATGCGAACAGCGTCGCCAGCCCGACGAAGGACAGCAGCAGACCGACCAGATAGAGTGTGGCGTTGCGTTGCAGGGTGAGATTGCGCACGTGCGACCCGTATTTGCGAGACGATGCGATCAACGATACCCTCTGCACAGGTTCAGCGCTAATTTTTCGCCAGGGTGTGGCACGCCACATCCCTACGATTTGCTATCGGCAACCAGGCATAGTGTGCGTTCGATACACAGATTCGACGCATCGACGGAAAATCATCTATGACATGGCTCGATAAACGCATTGGCTCGAAGGGCGGGTTTTGGCTGCTCGTCGCCGCTTATCTGGTGCTGGCGAGTATCTACGCCTGGGCAACACCCCTTTTCGAGACGCCTGACGAAGCGCGCCATATGGCGGTCATCGACCATCTCGCCACCTATGCGACGCTGCCCGTGCAGAGCATCGATGCGGACACCCCTTACGAACAGGAAGGCAGCCAACCGCCGCTGTATTACATGCTGACGGCGGGATGGGTCGGCTGGATCGATCGGGGGGACATCGACTCGCTGCGTCTGGTGAACCCCCACGCGATCATCGGCGATCCGAGCGCGCGCGGCAACCAGAATGCTTTCCTGCACGACTCGCCCTACCCGCCGCGCCCGGTCGGTGCCGCCGCTGCTGTCTATCTGGCGCGCGCCTTCAGCATCGTGCTGGGCGCGATCACGGTCGGCGCGGTCTTCGCGGCGGTGCGGGCGCTCGTCCCGGCACTGCGCGGCGCGGCGCTGCTGGCAGCGGGCTTGACCGCCTTTAATCCGATGTTCGTGTTCATCGCGGCATCGGTTAACAACGACAACCTGGTGACGGCGCTCAACAGCCTGATCCTGTGGCAGGTGTTGGTCATGCTGCGTGATGGCTTTCAATCGCGCCGCAGCCTGATCCTGGGTGTCCTGGCTGCCCTGGCGACCGTGAGCAAGCTCAGCGGATGGGTGGCACTGCTGATCGTGGTGATCGCCGGACTGCTCACCTTTGCTCGCACGCGCAAATGGCGCGGACTGCTCACGCTGGGCGTGTGTGTGGCGGGATCGTGGCTGCTGCTGGCGTCCTGGTGGTATCTGCGTAACTGGACGCTCTATCACGAATTTTTTGGCACCCAGACCATGCTCGACATCTTCGGTCGGCGTCCCGCGCCGTCGCTGCTGGAATTATTTCAGAACGAGTTTGCCGGACTGCGTATCAGCTATTGGGGTTTGTTCGGCTATTTCAACATCTTCACCTGGGGGGCGTTTTACACGCTGATGGACATCGTCTCGATCCTCGGTGTGGTCGGCGTGGGAGCGTACCTGTGGCGCCAGCGCCGCGACCGTCTGCAAGTGATGGCGGTGGCGGTGCTGCTGCTGACGCTGGCGATCGCGCTGGCGAGCCTGATCGCCTGGACGATGCAGACAGCGGCGTCACAAGGACGGCTGTTGTTTCCGTCGATCGTCGCCATCAGCGGCTTACTGGCGCTGGGGCTGGTGCATCTGAAGATTCCGCCGCTGACACTGATCCTGCCGTTGGGCGCGTTTGCCCTCGCCGTACCCTTCATCACCATTATCCCGACCTACGACCCGCCAACGGCGCTCGATGCGCTGCCAGCCGACGCGACTCCGGCTCAGGTCGTGTACGGCGATGTCGAGCTGGTCGGCTATCGAGTCGAACCGGAGCGTTACATGCCGGGTGACAGCATCCCGATCACACTCTATTGGCGTCCGCTGCGCCAGTCCGACCAGGATTACAGCCTGTTCATTCGCCTGGTCGATCCTCAGGACACGGTGCTGTCGGTCATCCCGACCTATCCCGGCTATGGGCGACTGCGTACCACGACCTGGCAGCCTGGCGTGATCTATCCCGACTCGGTGCTGGCGACTCTTCCCGACACGCTGATCGGCGCCTATGCGCTGCGTGCCTACGTGGGCTGGTGGAAATTCCCGGATGGTTACTCGATCGACCCGACCACTCCATCCGGCGAAGCGCTGAGCCTGGTGCTGCTCGATCTGGGGGCGGTCGTCGCAGCGCCGTCCGTTCCCCTGACGGTCGAGACCCTGATCGACCCGGTGCCATTCGGCGGGGTGATCGCGCTGCTCGGCTATACCCTCGATGGCGATCAGCTCAGTCTGCTGTGGGAAGCGACCGGAGCAATCGACGAAGATTACACCGCTATGGTGATCGCGCTCGACGCCACCTATCAGGTCGGTGGGACGAACACCGTCGTCGCTCAGGGGGACGCGCCGCCGTCGCTGCCCACCCGTTACTGGCGCGCCGGCGACCGCGTGATCACACAGCACCGCTTACAGTTGGATGGATCGGGCGCGGCGCATGCCTATCCGGTGTATGTCGGCTGGTACAGCACGATTCGTCCGGCGCGGCTGAGCACCGACCACCCGGACAATGCCTATTGGTTGGGGGACGTGCTGATGGGGGTGCGATAAACGGGAAACAGCAGGGACTACCGACTCATGATCCCAACATGCCGTAGCGATCGTGATCGAAATCGACCAGCGCCGCCAGGGATTCGATCAACAGCGCCCACATATCGCCAGTCGGCACCTCTGTCACGGTCATGTCGGGGCGGGTCATGGCTGCGAAATACGCGCTCAGGGCGGTCAGGAACTCCAGGTGGCGCGTGCGCATCCGCTGGAAGCTGCCCAATGCGCGCTGCACCGCGCGCGCTGTCTGCACCATGCGTTTAGAATCGGGCGTCTCGTATAGAAACGCATAGCGCCAGCCGCGAAATTCCTCGCGCAGTGCATCGAGGTAATGACGCGCCTCCTGCAAGCCATGCAGCAGCGGTGCCGCATCGTCCGCTACCAGACGCTCACCGAGCAGTTGTTCGAGAAGCTCGATATAGCTGCTGGCTTTGGCGAGGTGCTGACCGTATTCATGGCTCAACCACCATAGGATCTCGGTAGGCGGGGACATCGAAGCGATCCGGCGCTCCATCGACTGACCAGCATAACGGGCATATGACCTGATGGTAAGCATAGCACACCCCGTATCGAAACTAAAACAAAGAATGGCTCTTGCTGGCACTTGCTGGCAATGAAAGACAGGCAAAAGCGATCGACGCATAAGCAAAACAATGGGATATTGCCTCTGTGTTTCTGGCGGGCAGCAACCTCAATGCACGTTACCTGTCCAGAATGGCTAACCAAGTCTATAATTGACCCTATTGTGCGTGAATGTTAGCTATACTTTAGACGCACTGATGACCTTATCCATGACCCACTTGGGTGAATTTTTTTTCGTATTCGGACACCACGACTGCATCGTGCAGGCGTCTCCGGTGAGTAGGAGCATGAACCGTTGGCTAAATCACGTACCGAACAGCTTGTCACCCGCCTGCGTGATCTGCAATCCAGTACTGGCGATGTCGAAGCAGCGGCGATCGTCAGCGTGGACGGCTTGAGCATCGCCTCGTCGCTGCCTGCCGACATCGAAGAAGATCGCGTCAGTGCCATGTCCGCTGCCATGCTTTCGCTCGGTGAGCGCATCGCAGCCGAGCTGCGGCGGGGTGGACTGATCCAGTTGTACGTCAAAGGGGAAAATGGCTACGTCATTCTGACCTCGGTCGGCACGGAAGCGGTGCTGACGGTGCTGGCGCGTAAGGATGCTCGCCTCGGCTTGATCTTTCTGGACGTGGCGCGCACCGTGCAAGACCTGATCAAGCTGATCTAAACGGCACGCCTGATACGATGGCTGAACCCTGCTACCCAAATCGGTTCGCCGCCGATTGGATCGCCGCGATGACCGAGGTCATGGGCGATCACGGCGTCCATGAGATGCTCACACTGGCGGCAGCCGCGCCGCCGGTCGATACGTCGCTGCAGCGCGCCTATGCGTTCACGACCATCGGCAGGATCAATGCCGCGCTCGATCAGGTCTACGGGGTGCGCGGCGGACGCGGCATGGCGCTGCGCGCCGGGCGTGCCTGGTTCGCCAATGGGATGCGCGTATTTGGCGCGTTACGCGGGGTGGCTGATCCCGCCTTTCGCGTCCTGAGCGTGCCTGATCGCTGTCGGGTGGTGCTGCTGGCACAGGCGGACATCTTTACCCATTTCAGCGATCAGCCTATGCGCCTGGAAGAAACCGCGTCCGATTTTCGGATGATCACGCTCGCCTCTCCTTTTGCGGAGGGGATCACTGCTGCGCGTCCGGTCTGTCATACGCTGGTCGGGCTGCTGCATGAAGCGATGCGCTGGGCGAGTAACGGACGCGATCTGCTGGTACGTGAGTCGGCGTGCCGTTCGACGGGCAGCGCCGCCTGTATTTTTGTCGTTCACAAATAAGGGGTCGCTGATCATGACGGAAAAGTCGCGTATCCTGATCGTCGAGGACGATCACGATCTGGCGGAAATGCTGGACGCCTACTTTCGCGTGCAGAATTATGAAGTCATGACGGCGGCATGGGGGCACGATGCCCTCAGGCTGGCGCACGAGCATCTGTTCAGCCTGATCATGCTCGACATCCGCCTGCCCGACATCAGCGGCTACGACATCTGCCGCGAGCTGCGCCGTGATCGCCGCACCGCCGATGTGCCGATCATCTTCCTGACCGAAAAACGCGATCGCATCGACAAGCTGCAAGGACTGGAATTGGGCGTGGTCGATTATGTCACCAAGCCGTTCGACATCCAGGAACTCAAGCTGCGCGTGCGCAACGCCATCAATCGCGCCCAACAGCAGACCATCATCAACCCGATCACCGAGCTGCCCGATCAGCCGATCGTCGAGGAAAAGCTGACCGCGCTGATCTACAGTGACGCGCCCTGGGCGCTGGTGGCGCTGACGCTGGTCGGGCTGCCGCACCTGCGCGAGAACTATGGCTTCGTCGCCGCCGACGAAATGCTGCGCGCGGTCACGCTGATGGTGCGCAACGCCCTGCGCGACGGCGCCAGCGACGACGACTTCATCGGTCATCTGGGTGCCGAGGAGCTGGTGATCGTCACGACCACTGAGCGCGCCGCGCCGATGCGTGACAAGATCATCGCCCGCGTCAACCTGTCGATCCCCCACTTCTACCGTCCGCAAGAGCGCGAGAGCGGGCAGATGAATTATCTGCGCCTCGACTCCGGTCTGCTGACCAGCCTCGACGGGGTGTTCAACGACTACGAGACCTTGCGCGCCCGCCTGATCGACAGCATCGTCGAGACCCGGCTGCCAGGGGACAAGACATAGGGACGCCTATTGATGCGTCCGTGATCGGGCTAAACTGCCACAACGTTGGCGCGCACGCGCGCGATCTGCTCGTCGGTGACCGGCTGCTCGAAACTGCGAAAGCCGCTCATGCGGAAGCCGTGCCGCTGTGCGATCGCGCCGATCTCGTCCGCCTGCGCGCGGGTGATCGTCTTGCCGACGGTATAGTCCTCGTAGCGCCCTTCTAACGCCAGCGCCATCGTCTCCGCCATGCACGCATACGCCTTGCGTGGCGGAAAGCCAAAGTCAAAGCCAAAATCAGGCGCCCCCGGCACCTCGACCATACCGCCCTCGATCACCAGCACATCATCGCGCTCCGCCGCCACCTTACGCGAGACATCGCGCGGACGCGCCACGTCGCACACGACCGCACCCGACTTGAGATGCTGCGGATAGATCACCTCGTGGATGGCGCTGGTCACGGTCAGGATCAGGTCGGCAGCGTAAATGGCGCTCATATCGGTAGTGGCAGTCACCTCGGCACCCTTGCCGACGCACGCCGCCCGCACCGCTTCCAGCGAGTCTTCGCGCCGACCGACCAGGATCAGCCGCGCGCTCTCCCCTGCCAGCAGCTCGGCACAGGTTTTGCCGATCGCCCCGGTCGCGCCGACGACCGCCACCGTCGCCGTCCGCATCGGGATCGCCATCACCCGCGCCGCCTCGCGGATCGCCTCGACCGCGATCACGACGGTGTAGCTGTCTCCGGTGGTGACCGGGATAGCCAGCCGCTCCGCGATCGTCACACCAGCATCCCCCACCACCGAGGTGTAGGCACCCAAGCCCAGGATTTTCGCGCCGAGCTGCTCCGCCATGTGACCACAGGCGACCAGCTTGTCGTAGACTATCTCGACGGGCAGTGCCATCATCGTCGGCGGGGTAAACGGACAGGCGATCAGCCAGCCGCGCAGCTCCCGCCCGGTCGCCTCGGATCGGATGCCGCCGATCTCGGACAGATACACGGGTGGAAAGAAGCGCGAGAAGAAATTGATCTGGCGCTCGCTCAGAATTTTGCCCAGCAGCGGGTATTTGCGCGAGACATCTTTCTTGATCTGCACCGGATGGATGATGAAGGCGAAGCTGTCCTCCGAGTCGCCCACCGGACGCACAACCGGGAGCTTGCTCACCAGGACTGCTCCGTCGCTTCGGTCTCGTCGCGGCGCGGGTAATGGCGGCGGTGGGCGGTGCGGCTGCCGACGGTGTGATGATCGCTTTCCTCGTAGGCGACATTGCGACTGATCACGCGGCGCTGTGGCGACGCCACCAGCACGACATCGCTCTCGATCATCCGCCCTGGAAACATGACCATGCCCGACCCGATGCGGCAGTTGTGCCCGACCGCGCTCCCCAGCACGATCTGACCGACCTCTTCCAATTGACCGGACAGATTGGCGGCACGGATCGGACGCTGCTCGATCAGATTGAAGTCGGTGAAGGTGCTGCCCGCGCCGACGAAGCTGTTGCGCCCGATCACGCACATCTGCAAACAGGTATTTTGCGCGATGATGGCATTTTCCATGACTGCTGTCAGATAGAGGGCGGCGCGAAAGGGCAGAAATGTCCCGTTGCCGATGGCGCTGAACATCAGCACACAGCCATCGTCGATGGTCACATTGTCGCCGATGGTGCAGTTGTCGAGAAAGACGCCCGGTCCGATCGAACAATTATCCCCGATCGAGGCGGGTCCTGTGATCACGGCGGTGGGGTGAATGCGGGAATTTTTGCCGATCTGCACGACCGCCGAGCTGGACAAAATCTGCCGCTGCTCCAGCACCGCCCGCCACAGCAGCTTGAGACTGAAAAGGTTGTGCGTGGCGGCACGGCGATCGACCTGGCTGGCACGCCCAAACAAGCCAAAGATGATCGACGCGAAATAGACGTGTACCCAGCTCTCGATGGCGATGATCCCGCGCTCGATACCGTAGTGCGTCAGCGATCCCTGCTCCATCGTCATAAAGTCGGGCACGCTGTAAAAGCCCATCTCCTGGGCGCCGCTGTCGATCACGATCGGGGTCACATCGGGGGTGTAGCCGTCGGGAAAGTACCACAGGTCTGCCAGGTGCAGCGGCACGCCACTTACCGGGTCGCTGCCATGTGCGTAGGCGCGTGACAGCGGCAGCGAGTAGGTCCTGAAGGCGGGATCGTCCGGCGAAAAAGCAGCGCGACAGGCACGACCGCTCTTGCGCGCGCGCGTCAGAAATTCCTGCAGGAAAGGCAGATCGAAATACAGGTTGTCACGGTAGACCAGTGCCGCGCCGCGCACGCCCGCGATCTGGTCGGCGCTGCTCAGGGTGCCGCCGATCGGCAGTCCGGCGCCGTAGGCAGCCAGGATCACATTTTCTTGCAGCAGCTTCAGCGGCTGTGTGCCGATGGTCAGCTGGCTGGCGGGTTGATTGAACGGCGGAATGTGCCGCGTATCCTCGATGATGAAGCGCTGCATATTTGCACCCTCGATCGGCTACTATCCGTGATGGAGAAAATCCCGCAGCGTGGTGTGAAAGCGCTCCGGTTCGTCCAGCATCGGGAAATGTCCCGACCGCTCGAACCAGGCAAGCTGACTGTGAGGGATGCGCGACTGAATGATCTTGTACTGGTTGGGATTGACGATGTTGTCGCGCTTGCCATACACCGCCAGCACGGGCATGGTCACCTGAGCCAGGTGCGGACTCAGATCGGTGTTGCGCAGGGTGTTGACGCTCTGCCAGAACGGACCAAACGCCAGCTTTGCCGCGTCTGCCGACAGCATCTCACCGAGCGCCTTACCGTCGCGCGCCAGCATATGCGAGTAGGCGCGCAGAAACGGCGAAAACCCGCGCTGAAACAGATCGTACAGCATCGGGGAATTGCCCGCGATGTCCGCCCAGCCGCGATAGGCGGCGACCTTCAGCAGCGGACTCAGCGAGCTGCCCTGAATCGGGGAACCCACCACGCCGACCTTGACCACTTTTTCCGGGTAGCGCATGGCGACGCTCAACGCCACCGTGCCGCCCATCGAATGCCCGATCAGCGGAGCCTTGATGATGCCCATACGTTCCATGAACTGATTGACCATGCCGACAAAATTGCCGACCGAAAAATCGGACGCCTGGGTGTCGGAATCGCCAAAGCCGAAGAAGTCGAGGGCGTAGGTGCGAAAATCCTTGCCCAGCGACTCGATCGTGCCGCGCCAGAGCGCCCAGGAATTGAGCCAGCCATGCAGCAGCAGCACCGGGCGTCCGCGTCCATATGCCTCGTAGTGGACGATCCCCTGGTCTGTTGTCAGCGTTGCCATCGGATGCCACGTTCGTCGGTCAAGTTTAGCCGCGTTCCATTTCTTCGAGGATGGAGTAGAGCAGTTCCAGCAGCACTTTCTTGACGCTTTCTTTGTCGCTGGCGACGCATGGCAGCAGCTTCACCCCTTCTTCGATGCGCAGGGCGATCCGCAGATCGTCGATGTTCCACGCCTGATCCATATCCTGTTTGTTGGCAGCCACCACGTAGGGCGTCGGCGCATAGGCTTTGAACGTTTCCAGGATGCTCTTCGCCTCGCGGAAGGTCTCCGGCTTGGTGCTGTCCACCATCACGACGAAGCCCAACATGCCTTCCGCCAGGATTTCCCACATGAAGTCGAAACGGCGCTGTCCCGGCGTGCCGAACAGGTAGAGCACCAGGTCGTCATCGACGGTGATACGTCCGAAGTCCATCGCGACGGTCGTATAATCTTTGGTCTGGCGTTCCGTCTCCGAGCTGATGCCGCGCTCGGTCGTCACCACGTCGATCTCGCTGATCGCCCGGATGAACTCGGTCTTGCCAGAACTGAAGGGTCCCGTAATGACCATCTTGACTGTTTGCATAGTTTTCTGCTCGCTCTACTCGGTGCGGCTCATGGATACGACTGGCTGACGTGTCGCAGCGTTTAGATTTTCTGAATACGCTCGATGATGCGATTGACGACCGACTTTTGCACAGGCGGCGCTTTGCTGGCGGGGCGCTGTCCACCCCCTTGCTGCGATTTGCCACCGTCACCGGGTGCCGACGGCGGCTTGATGATCTCGACCAAGCCAGCCTGTTCCAGCCCATAGACGATCCGGCGAATCTCGTTCTCGGACATATTGTTGGCTTTGGCAATCTGACGTATCGAGTTTTTCGGGTTGACGAACGAGACCACCCGCCATTCCTCGACGCTCAGATGCACACCCTTGAACTTTTCTTTGGGGTTGTCGGGGAAACGCAGCGCCATGTCGAGATTGGGTATGTGGCTGCTGATCTGTTCGATCTGCTTGATCTGCCGCGCCCCCTCGATAATGACATTTTCCAGATCGATCGGCACCAGGATGCGATCGCTGCCAGGGAGGAGGTTGTCGTCGAACCGGAACGGACCTTCCTGCCAGGTGATCAGATTGTAGACCACATCGAGCGTGTGCTGCTGCACGCTCTTGACCACATCTTTTTGGGTGACGTAATTGGCGTTGATCAGCAACAGCGCCAGCGCCTTGTCACTGGTCTGCCTGGCGCGTTCGCGGATGATGCGTGCCTGTTCGTTGGTCAGCTTGCCGGATTTATTCAGCACCGCGACCAGATCGCCACTCTGCCCATCCAGCATGGCGGAGATCAGCTTACCCATTTTGAAAGCGATGCGGGCGCGTTCTTTGCCTGGCGACATCCGGTCGCCCCCGATCGCATCTTTCTCACCCGTGCGCACCCCGTCAAACATGATCAACGTGCCGGTCTTACCCGCCAGGTTGATGAGATTGAGGAGCTGCGTCGTCGAGAAGTCTCTTAAATTCCCTTGCAGCGGCATTGAAGCCCCCTGAACTCGATCAGATAGATACGACAGGATCGACGGTTATCTGTGACCGCACACTTGCGCAAGATTGTATATCGACTCGATGCGCAACACAATCGATTGGAAACGTCTATAATCGGATCATGATCGCGGCACATGGTGCGAAAGGCAAACCCGTGTCACGCAAAGCGCTCGAACTCGGCATCAGCGCCATTCAACAAAGCAGTCTCAGCGAGGGCGCTCGCCTGATCCGGATCGCGGTCAGGAGCGCCGACCTCACGCCGGACGTGCGCGCGATCGCCTGCATCTGGCTCGCGGAGACCGCCCCCGACACCGCCCACAAGCGCGCCTGTTACACCGCTGCCCTCCAAGCCGAGCCAGGAAATGCCGACGCCCGCGCGCGCCTGAATGCTCTGCTTACAGCGGGATTGCCGAGCGCCCCAGCGGCGACCGCCTACGCCGCGCCCACTGCCACAGGCACCTATACGCCCGCGCCGACTGCCACCGGGACATTTTCCGCTGTGCAGCCCGCGACCAGCTTCAACGTCGCGGATTATCTGGTGCGCGTGATCGACGGACCCAACGGCGCCGGCACCGCCGTCTATGTCACGGCGGATGGGCTGTTGGCGACCACGCGCCGGGTGATCGGCGGGCTGGAACAGGTGACACTGGAGACCTACGCGGGTGGACAGACTCGCGGCACTGTCATTCGCTCGTATGCCGATCTCGATCTGGCGCTGATCCGGGTCGATGCGCGCCCGGCTGCCCTGCTGCCCGTGACGCCGCTGCCGCGCGTGCCCGATGACGCCGCGCTGACGATCGTCTCGTATGACGGCGAGGTGACACGCGCCACACAGCGTCCGACCCGGCGCTCGATGGCACCGCACTGGATACCGACCAGCGTCACCGCGCTGTCGGACGCAGGCGGCGCAGTCATTTTCGACGAGCGCAATTATCTCGTCGGCATCATGACGCGCTGCACCAGCCTGGCGTCGAGCGTCACACTGTATGGGCTCCACATCACGGCGATTCGCCGGCTGGCAGAAACGGCGCTCGCAGAGCTGCGGGGCGAGCGCCGCCGTTATTGTCCCGACTGCGGCACTGCCAGCCGCGCCACCGGACAGGGGTATTTTTACTGCGAGCAGTGCGGGGCGGCGGCGCCGGAAGCGCGGAGCGTGCGCCGTTACCCGGTGCCTCAGGCAGCGCAATTTTACGAACCGGTCGGGCGTCCACGCTGCCCGGTGTGCAACGCCACCGTCGGCGCGCATGGCGGACGCTGTTTGCGCTGCGGCGGCGATCAACGTTAGCAAATTTGTCGCGCTGGCGCAGCGGGATGTCTGCTTACAGGGATGAAAGGACGCATTGTTATGCGTCCCTGCGAATGTGTCGATTGTTGTAGGGATGCATTATTGTGCGTCCGCTGGAAAAGGGGAATTTTATGTTCAATATCGGTGGACGACGCGGCACCACGCCGCGCCCGCAAAATCATGTCCAGACCGTAGAGACGATCCTGCTGGAGATCGGGATCGACCCGGCAACCGCGCGCATGAACACCGCCGACGGCTTCGGCTGGCGCTTTCAACGCGGTTCGGCGGCGATCGAGGTCTACCTGGCACAACAGGAAGCCGAGGGTTACCTGCAGGTCCTGGCGCCGATCGTGCATCTGCCTGTGACCAATTTACTGCCGCTCTATCGCCACTTGCTGGAATTAAATTTGCAGCTCACGGCGGCGGCGATGGGCGTCTATCTCGATGTCGTCTACGTGTTCAGCGAGCGTCCGTTGCAGGGAATGGATGCGGAGGAGGCGAATAATCTGATCAGCCAGGTCGCACAATACGCCGACGAACTCGATGATCGGCTGGTGAGCGAGTTCGGCGGACGATTGTACGGGCGCATCTGACAGACGAAAACAGGGCGCGGCGTCCTTACAGAATGCGTCGCTACTGGGTCGTCTCTTTGTCGGGCTGGATCAGCAGCACCGGAATATCGACACATTCCATCACCGAGCGCGTCACACTGCCGAACAGCAGCTTGACGATGCCGCTGTGCCCGTGCGAACTCATCACGATCAGGTCGATCCCTTCGGCGCGCACATAATCGCAGATCAGATGCGCTACCGCCTGACCTTCGATCACATGCGTGCGCACTTTCAGGTTCTCATCGCGCAGCTCGGTGCGACAGCCGATCAGGTAGCGCTTCATCTCCTCGCGCGCCGCCTCCAACTGAGATTCCTGTCCTGCCAGCGCCAGTTGACCGCTGTATTCGTAGGCGGGCGGCGTGAAGATGGTGAGCAAAATGATCTCCGCGCCAGACACGCGCGCCACATCGACCGCGTGGGCGATCGCGCGCTGTGCAAAACCAGAGCCATCGAGCGGGACAAGGATTTTTTTATAACGGCTCTCTGTCATGATAAGAATCCCTTTTAGCACTGTGTAACCATCAGCGAATTGCGGAGATTCTAACGCATCTGATGGTCACACGCATCACGCGGATTGTATGGATTTGACGTGCCAAACCCGATTTATCCCAGTATTCGCAATTCGCGTGGCAGCGTCGTCAGCACGTCCAGCCCATCCGCCGTGATCGCCACATTGTCCTCGATACGCACCCCGCCGACTCCGGGCAGATACACCCCCGGCTCGATGGTGAAAGTCATGCCCGGCTGCAACAGGTCGGAGACGTTGGGCGCGATCTGCGGGATCGGCTCGTGAATGTCCAGCCCAATCCCGTGCCCGGTGCGATGGGTGAAATAGTCCCCGAAGCCTGCCTCCTCGATCACCGCGCGCGCCGCCCGATCCACCGCTCCCATGCTCACCCCTGGGCGTGCCGCCGCGCGTCCAGCGGCATTGGCACCCATGACCGCCGTGTAGATGGCGCGGAACTGCTCGCCAGGCTCGCCATACGCCACGGTGCGCGTGATGTCCGAGGGATAGCCGCCGACCATGCAGCCGTAATCGATCAGGATACAATCCCCCTCTTTGAGCGCGCGGTCTCCAGAGTCACCGTGCGGATTGTCGGCATTTTCTCCGATCTGGACGTGAGCGGGGAATGCCAGCGCGTCAGCGCCGCCGTCGAGCATCGATTTTTCCAGCCGCGCGGCGATCTGGCGCTCGGTCATGCCAGGGCGCACCTCCCCCAGCACCGATTCCAACGCCACTTCCGCGATCTGGACGGCGCGGCGCATCAGCTCGATCTCGTCCGGTGTCTTGCGCGCGCGCACGGCGATCAGATCGTGTTCGACCGGGACGATGCGTAGAGTCGGGTCGTGACGCTGGAGGATCAACCCCTCGGTGACGCGCATCGTCATACCATCGACGCCGAGCGTCCCGCCGCGCAAGCCGAGCGCGTCGATCGCAGCCGCAAACGCGCTGTCGAAGCCGTCGGCGTCATTCCAGGTGAACAAACGCGCGTCGGCGAGATCGGCGCGCTTGCGCACCGTCAGCACCTCCAGCAGCGGCACGATCAACGCCAGTCCATCACGGCTGATGAAGGCGATAATCGGACGTTCGGACAAGCCGTAGCCGAGTCCGGTGAAGTAACGCATGTTGGTGCCCGGTACCAGCGCGACGGCATCGACGCCAGGATGGGCGCCGAGTGCGGCGATGCGCGCGATGTAATCGATCGGAGTCATGGGAGAGCGCCTTTTCTTTGCAAAGTGAATCACCACTTGTTTCATACAGGCAATCAGAGGTTTTGTCCACACCCATGCTTGAGTATTGGGTGAGCGCTCGTCCAGACGCAGCGTTCAGTCATTACAATGGGACGACCCCTATTCAATCACGAGGCGCTTTCCAGTATGACCACGCTGCCATCTGCACCCTCTACACCCACGCCCCGTCGGCGTTGGATCAAAAACAGACGTGACCTGCTGAGCTTCATCGGCGTGTTCGCGGTCGTCTCGCTGGCGATCAGTGTCGGCGCATTTCTGGTCTGGACGGCGAACCCTGCCCAGCCCGGCGCCATCGCCCTGCGCACCATGACCGAGGTCACCATGACCATCGAGGATGGCATGATCACGTTCGTGCCCACCACACCGCGCGACCTGGGCTTTATTTTTTATCCCGGCGCCCTGGTCAGCGCCCGCGCCTATGCGCCGATCCTGGCGCCGCTGGCACAGGCAGGTTATCTGGTGGTGACGACCGAAATGCCGCTCAATCTGGCTGTATTCGACACAGCAGCCGCCGACCGACTGCGCGCGGCACACCCGCAGATCACGCGCTGGGCGATCGGCGGACATTCACTGGGCGGGGCGATGGCGAGCAACTACGCGCGCGATCGCGGCGACCTGGCGGGATTGGCGCTGCTGGCGTCGGCTCCCGACAAAAGTGTGCATGATCTGCCCCTCCCCACCCTGTACGTCTACGGCGACCGCGACGGTCTGCGCACAGCCGAAGAACTGAACTCAGTGCGATCGCTCTTGCCCGCCGACACCGAGTATGTCCTGATCGAGGGGGCGAATCACGCGCAGTTCGGTGATTACGGCGCCCAGTTCCGCGATCTGGAGGCGATGATCCCGGCGCAGACCCAGTGGGACGCGACCGTGGCGGCGCTGCTGCGCTGGCTGGAGCGTGCAGAACGATAATGGCGTTCAGCGTCATGCCACACAGGGTGGCATGACGCTTTCCGACAACGCGCTTGAGGCTGTTCGGATAAACTCTATATAATTGGAATGTAAAATCGAGAAAGTGTTGATTCGATGATCATAAACCTGAAAGCACATATCGCGGCAGACGGCACCGTCACCTTGAAATCGCCACCGATCTTGCCTGCAGGCGAGGTAGACATCATGATCAGCTATCTCACCGATGAAGAACGCGCCGATGAAGCCCTGTGGGATGCGCAGTTCGCGGCGACGCCGATTGCAGTCTTTGAAGCACTGATCGCTGAGGGACGCGCTGAGATCGAAAGCGGGCAAACGGAAGATTTTGATCCCAGTATTGAAGATGGTTGATCGTGCGCTCGCGGCGTACCAAACGGTTTCAAGAACAATTCAAGAAGTTGCCAGACGATGTAAAACGTCAGGCATACGCTGCATATCGCCTTTTCGTGAGCAACCCACGACACCCTGGCCTACATTTTAAGAAACTGCACGGCGATCTTTATTCGATACGAATCGGGATTGCCTACCACACATTGGGCATTATGGAAACTTCCGATTTGATCGATTGGATTTGGATCGGTTCGCACGCGGAGTACGATCAAATCATCAAGCGATAAGAAACCATCTGAAAATTAGGTAGTGAGGGCACTGAGGGGCAGCACCGTGAGCGTTGACTCTTGCGAAATTTGTTGTAAGGTTGTCAACCCGATCTGAGGAGACAAGCGATGATAGGCGAACGGCTCTACCAGGCGCGCCTGCTCGCTGGCTTGACTCAAGACGCATTAGCCGGTGCGCTCACAAGGCAGGGTCATCCAGCGACAAAAGCGGTTATTTCGAAATACGAACACAACAAAAGCACGCCGTCGGCAGGATTCCTGCTGCTCACCGCCAGCATCCTGAATGTTCCGCCGTCCTACTTCACGCATCAGCCCAGCCTGCGGGTCGTATGGCAGGCGTTCAGACGCGCTGATGGACTAGCAGACGGCGACCAGCACGCTGTCAAGACCTACGCCGCCGATCTCGCGGAACTGCACATCGAGCTGTACACGCTGCTCTACCCCCACCCTAAACCGAGCCTGCCAGCCCCTGTCGTCGTCAGGTCGAACGAAGATGCTGAAGCCGCCGCCGCGCAATTGCGCGACTTCTGGGGGCTTGACGATCATCCGATCGACAGCCTGACGCACACCGCGGAGAGCAACCGCGTGATCGTGGTCGGCTGGAGAAAAGGCGGTGAAAAATTCGACGGCTTGTCGGGCTGGGGCGGAGAGACGCATCCTGTCACGGTCATCAATCTGGCTGCCAGCCTGGATCGCAGAAGATCGACGCTGGCGCATGAACTGGGACATCTCGTGATGAATATGGCGCACATCGATCAGGAGAGCGAGGTCGAGAAACTGGCACAGCGCTTCGCTGCCGCCTTTCTCGTCCCGGCGGCGCGGGCACGTGACGAGCTTGGGACGCGGCGCACACATCTCAGTCTCGATGAGATCGGCATCCTGAAACGCAAATACGGGTTGAGCATGTCGGCATGGATTCATCGCGCCCACAGCCTGGAGATCATCAGCGGTCCGCTGGCGCGGACGCTGCATAAAGAGATGAACCAGCGTGGCTGGCTCAAACCTGAGCCTGTCGAATTCATCGCGGATGAAACCCCTACGCAGCTTGACCAGATGGCGCACCGCGCCGTCTCGGAAGGATTGATGAGTGCCGATCGCATTCATCGAGCCTACCCGGATTGGGTTGCAGCGGGACCGATGCACGCCGCAGCCGGACACCTGACCGTTCACGACCTGCTGGCGATGCCGGAAAAGCAAAGAAACGAGATCATGGCAGATGCTTTTGCGCTGGCGGCAGCCGAGGATTTTGAGACTTTCGACGCTTCCGACGACCTGGACTTCAACGATGCCGCCTTCTAGTCCGCCCGCCCCTGCGCGCGGCGAAGTGTGGTGGGTGAACTTCAATTCACCCATCACGCTGCCCTCACCCCGCAAGAAAACGCCAAAATCACAACTTCCGACATCACGCTGCCCTCACCCCGCAAGAAAACGCCAAAATCACAACTTCCGACGACCGGTGATGAAATTTACAAAATACGTCCGGCTGTCGTGATGAATATTCAGGCTGCGTGGAATCTCGATCTTGTCATCGTGGTGCCGCTGACGACATGGCAAGCCCGCTTTCAAACCAATCGCTATTTCTGGATGATCTCTATACCAGCCGACGGGACCAATCAATTGCGCGCCGACTCAGCGGCGAACACCTTTCAGATTAAGTCGGTGTCAACCAGTCGATTCAAGGAAAAGTCAGGGATTCTCACCACTGCTCAGATGGACTTGATCGCTGTGACAGTCGCTTTTTGTATCGGTTACAAGCTGCCAGACGCAAATTCGGTGAATCACGGAAGTTGAGTCAGGCTTAAGGAATCTTCTTCAACCGTACTTCGCCACGAATCCCGCCACATCCAGTAAATCATCGAAGCGCGCCTTGAGTGCCGCGTGATCCCAGTCCCACCAGGCGATCGCCAGCAGACTGGACGCGATCGCCTCGCTGAAGCGCATCCGAATCGGTCGCGCCGGGACGCCGCCGACGATCAGGTACGGCGATACGTCCTTCGTCACCACCGCGCCAGCCCCGACGACCGCGCCCGTCCCGACATGCACGCCCGGCATGATGATCGCGCCATGCCCGATCCACACATCGTGCCCGACCGTGCAGTGATGCGCGCGTCGCCACGCGAAAAAGTCGGCGTCGTCCTCCCCGAATCCGTACTGCGCCCGTCGGTAGGTCATGTGGTGCTGAGTCACTCGCTCCATCGGGTGATTGCCAGGATTGACCCGAACATGCGAGGCGATCGAGGTGAATTTGCCGATCGTGCTGTAGATGATCTGGTTGTCGCCCGCCGTATAGGTGTAATCGTCGAGGATCGACTCGATGATCTGGCTGTCTGCACCGACTTCGGCATAACTGCCGATCTGCGAGTCGATCACCAGTGCTGGCGGATGGATGAGCGGCTGCTCGCCCAACGCGCGCGGCAGCGAATCGCGCTCGTAAGCGACAAAATGCGCGATCGCGTGCAGCGTCACGAGTCGCCCTCGACCAGCGACGCGACTGGAAGCTGACTCAGGCGCTGCATATGCGAGTCCCAGTAGATCGGTGTGCCGCGCTTGAGGACGGCGCGCACGCGCGGATGCGTCCCTTCCTCGATCAGCGCGATGTCCGCCAGCAGACCCGACTCCAGACGTCCGCGATCGGTCAGACCGACGGCGGCGGCGGCGTTGGCGCTGACCAGCGCGATCGCCCGATGCAGCGGCAGCACACCCTCGTTCGCCAGCTTGTAGGCGGCATTCAGCGGAGCCGGGGTGAAATAATCGGTCGCCAGCACATCGACCAAGCCTGCCTCGACCGCCGCCCGCGCCGACAGGTTGCCGGTGTTGGACGAGCCGCGATAGGCGTTGGGCGCGCCCATGATGGTGGACATGCCGCGTGCACGCGCGTATTCCGCCGCCTCGCGCGTGACCGGAAACTCGCTGATGGTGACGCCCATCGCGCCCATGCGATCGATCTTGGCGTGGGTGTCGTCGTCGTGCGAGGCGATCGGGATGCCGTAACGACGCGCCACCCGGCACACTTCCTCAGCCGACTCCCAGTCGCGCGGCGCGGCGAAATTTTCCTCGATCCGTGCCGTCATCTTGGTTTTGGCGTCGCCTTCCAGCAGCTCGCGCGGGATGCCGAGCCACTTTTCCATGAAGTCGATGTAGCGCCCGATGTCGGAATACTGCCCCTGACCCGGTGTGTGATCCATCAGCGACACCAGCTGCACCAGACCACGCGCCAGCAGCCCCTCCAGGATCGACCCGGTGTCAGGATTGTTGATCTCGAAGCGGGCATGGACGAAAAATTCGACCAGCAGGTCGTGGCGGTGCGCGCCGATCGTCTCGATGATCTCGGTGGCTATTTCCTGAGTGCGCAGGTCTTTCTTGTGCCAGGAAAAGCCCACCGCCGCGAACGCGGTCGTGAAGCCCGCCGACGCCATACGCTTGTCC